>Ga0315282_10003327_pt1 | contig 28878 bp, 27 predicted proteins | sample YL17G07_20_MG_FD_203693 | JGI IMG/M metagenome (GOLD analysis project Ga0315282, IMG submission 203693) | Sediment microbial communities from Yellowstone Lake, YNP, Wyoming, USA - YL17G07_20 | ecosystem: Environmental > Aquatic > Freshwater > Lake > Sediment | place: USA: Wyoming | collected... | reverse complement strand
GAAAAAACTAAGCTGGCAAGGTGCCGTTTTTCAATGACTTAAAATTTTCCACAGCGGAACGAAGCTGGTATGTTGTTGAAAAATAAAGGGGCGTGCAAAAACTTAGGCATAAGCTCTTAACCCTAGCTCCTACAACGACTTAACGGATTCGCCAAGAAGCAAAGCTGAAAGAATGTTGTGCGCCCGTCACCGCCGCATTAGAGGTCGATCGCCTTCATCCCCATCTCCGGATAGCGTTCGCCGACCGCCGCGCCCTTGGGAGCTGCTTCATTGAGGCGGCCAAGTTCCTCCGGCGTGAGGATGATCTCCAGCGCCGCCAGATTTTCCTTCAGGTGTCCCCGGCTCGTGGTGCCGGGAATTGGCAACATGTCTTCGCCTTGGGCCAGCACCCAGGCAAGTGCCACTTGTGAGGGTTTGCATCCCTTGGTCGCGGCGACTTCCTGGACGTGCCGAACTAGGTCAAGGTTTTTCTGGAAATTATCCCCCTGGAAGCGCGGCATGTTGCGTCGCCAGTCGTCAGGCGCCAGGTCGTCGAGGCTTTGGATTTCTCCGGTCAGGAATCCGCGGCCCAGCGGGCTGTAGGCGACAAAGCTGATCCCGAGTTCACGACACGTGGGGATGATCGCGTCCTCCGGGTCGCGGCTCCACAGCGAGTACTCGGTCTGCAACGCGCTGATGGGATGCTCGCGGTGCGCCCGGCGGATGGTGGCGGGAGTAGCTTCGGAGAGGCCAAGGAATCGCACTTTGCCCTCTTCCACCAGCCGCGCCATGGCGCCCACGGTCTCTTCTATCGGAACGTTTCGGTCAACCCGATGCTGGTAGTAGACGTCGATGGTGTCCACGCGGAGGCGCTGCAAACTCGCGGCGCAGGCTTGGTGCACGTATTCAGGCCGCCCGTTGATTCCCGCGAAGCGGCCATCGGGGTCACGCACGTTGCCGAATTTCGTCGCCAGAACAACCTCGTGGCGTCGGCCTTCGATTGCCTTGCCGACCAGTTCTTCGTTCCGCCCCACGCCGTAGACGTCAGCCGTGTCGAGGAACTTCACGCCCAAATCGAGAGCGTGCTGGATGACTGCGATGGATTCCTGGTCATCGTGGTGCCCGTAAAACTCCGACATCCCCATGCATCCCAATCCGATGGCTGAAACCATCAACGGGCTGTTGCCCAGTTTCCGCTGCCGCATCGAGGTCCCCTCCTTGAATCGTTTGCCGTCTGGGGGCAGCATAGCATCCGGAATCTATCTGGTTCAAGCAAACCAATCCTGGGAACCGGGAGGACTGCTTTAGGACGTGGCTGATGTGGTAGACTTCACCCAGGATTCGTTTTGGGGCGAAGGGGAATGTCATGGACTCAAGAGAGCGAGTGCTCACGGCGCTTGACCACCGCGAGCCCGACCGGGTGCCCGTGGACCTCTCGGGGCATCGATCTTCGGGAATTGCGGCGATCGCTTACGCCAGGCTGCGGAAGTTCCTCGGACTGAAGGAAACACCCATCCGGGTGTATGACCCCGTCCAGCAGTTGGCCATCGTGGACGAGGATGTGCTCGAACTATTCGGAGTGGACACCATTGAACTGGGGCGGGCTTTTGCGCTCCACGACGATGCCTGGGTGGGCTGGGCATTGCCCGATGGCACAGCCTGTCAGATGCCGGCATGGGCCCGTCCGGAACGCGCCAAGGGCGAATGGGTCATCCGCTCCAAGAGCGGCCGGGTCATTGCCCGCATGCCCGACGGAGCGCTGTACTTTGAACAAGCGTATTTCCCCTTCGCCGACCCGAATGGCCCGCAAACCGTCTCCGAGGCCATGGACGAGTCCATGTGGACCGCGATCGCCAGCCCGCCCGGGCCATTGGCCGAAGGCCCCGAGGGACTCAAAGCGCTCTCGTTGGGCGCCAAGACACTGAGGGCCAAGACTGACCGCGCCATCATTGGTCTGTTTGGGGGAAATCTCCTGGAGATGGGACAGTTCCTCTACAGGAATGACAACTTCTTCATCCTCCTGGCCAGCGAGCCGAGAAAGGCCCATGCTTTCCTCGACCAGGTGGTGGAAATCCATCTCGCCAATCTGGAGCGGTTCCTGAGAGCTGTCGGGAAGTACATCGACATCATTGGCTTCGGCGATGACCTGGGCATGCAGACGGGCCCTCAGTTGTCACCGAAAATGTACCGCGAGTTCTTCCAACCCCGGCACAAACTGCTGTGGAATCGCGCGAAGGAACTGGCGGATGTCAGAGTCATGCTTCACTGTTGCGGCGGGATCCGGGAATTGATGCCCGACCTCATAGATGCAGGGCTGGATGCTGTGAATCCGGTTCAAGTCTCTTGCCGAGGAATGCAGGCGGGAGAGCTGAAGGCGGAATTTGGAAGGGATCTGGTGTTCTGGGGCGGCGGTTGCGATACGCAGAACATCCTGCCCAATGAGACTCCAGAAGGCGTCAGACGGCACGTCAAGGAACAGGTTGCGGTCCTCAGCCCTGGGGGAGGATTCGTCTTCCAACAAGTCCACAACATCATGGCCGGCGTCCCGCCCGAAAACATCGTGGCCATGTACGAGGCGGTGAACAGCCCGGTTTAGGACCATCACTTTAATGGGGGCCGGGTCGGACGGAGGCTCCCGCAGCGGCGGGCTCGCCCCCAGATCATGCGGAATTTCGGGAACTTCGGCGCCTCGCAAGGCGTAATTCTAATCAGAATATCGAAGCAAGAGAGGAGTGTGCCATGGCCACCAGTTCTCAGCCTCCCCGACCTCCAATTCCGCCCTCGCTTCCTCGGACAGGCAGTCACCTCGTGGCTATCGCGCTACTGACTCTCGCGCTGATTGTCCTGGTTGCCGGTCTGGCCGTTTGGACGAGCTTGCGGTTCCTTTCCCGTACCGTACAGGTTCAAGTGGGGGAAGGCACAGGAGGCAAGAAGGAAATTGCCCTCAAAACGCCCGTGGGCTCGCTGGACCTGGACATTGGGGGCGAGGTGGATGAGGCGCGCCTGGCCTTGCCTGTGTACCCTGGCGCGAAGCGGGTGAAAAAGGAAGGCGCCACAGTCAACCTTGACCTGCCGGGCGAGGCGAGCGTGCGCGTGGCGGCAGCGGCATTCGAGACGCCGGACCGGCTCGAGAAGGTCAAGGAGTTCTACAAAGAACGCCTGGGGAGCGCCGTGACCAAGTTCACGGAGAGGAACCAGGAAGGGAAAACCGTGTTCGAAATCAAGCGCCGCGGCGAGGAAAAGGCGGTGGAGCTCGGCGACGTTGGCGGCGGCACGCGCATCGAGCTGGCCCGCGTGACTCACGGCCCCGAGGAGACTAACTAGTACCGTTCCAACTTGATGGGCCTGTGCATTAAACCGCTGCACCTCCAACCAAGGCTCATCCCCTTCCAACTCACTGGGTCCGCCCCGTGGTGCCCGACGCCACAGAAGATGGAACGGGACTCGCCAATTCGCTGGCGGAGAGTCGCGCCGTATACTTGGAAGGGTACTGGGCCAGCGGCGCGCCGCCTGCCAACCGCGGACTTTTCCGATACGCGGGCAGTGCTCTCCTGGCCCATTGGGAAAATAAGAGAGCGGCGATGCAGCGGCGCTCTCTCACCTGCGGGGTTGTCGCGCGTGTGGAGTCAGGCTGGATCCACCCGGCTCTCAGGACTTCGGCGCGTAGTAACCCTCGCGGGCCACCACGCGATACTTCACGTTTTTCCCCTTCTGGTCCACGATCCTCAAGGGATTTCCCTGCGGGTCCACCAACTCCACCTTGAGCTTGTGGAACTTGCCGTCTTTGGCAGGGTTGGTAGGAACGAATCCCAGGCTATATTGCAGGCGAAGCTGCCCGGCAATCTGCTCGTAGATGCTGGGCAGTTCGGTCTCAAAGCGGGGAAAGTAAGCCTGACCTCCCGAGTACTTCGCGATAGTGGCCAAGGCATTGCGCGCCTGCAACGCCTCGATGGTCTCCATCCGGGGGTAACGGACCGTAATGAACTCCAGGATGCCGATGGGGTAAATGGCAGTGTCGGAGTTCCTGACGATCTTCAGTATCTGGTCGTAGGTCAGCTTACTGAACGTGTCGTATCCGGTGCAGATGACCAGGATGGCTTTTCTTCCCTGGACGTCTTTCATGCGGTCGATAGTAAACGCCAGAGCGTCCCAAAGGTTAATCTCGCTGAACCCCGGAATGCGCAGGCGGTCCAGCGCCTGGGTGACCTCGTAGCGGTCCTGGGTGAAGTCCTGGAGGATTTGGGGGCGCATGTCAAAGGAGACCACGGCCACCCAGTCCTTCGGCGCGATGACGCGGACAAACTCGTAGGCATCTTGCAGCGCCACGTAAAGGAAAACCCACCACTTGCTGCTGAACTCGATGAGCATGCAGACGGTCATGGGCGCTTCAGCGGGCGCAAAGTTGCTGATGGCCTGCGGGACACCGTCGTCAGAGAGCTTGAAATTGGCCTTGCCCAGGCTGGGAATGGGGTTGCCGTTCGGGTCGAGCACCAGCACGTCCACGTTCACCAAGTTGGTGGTCGTGGAGAGCGTAAAGACCTCGTTGGGATTGATCTTCTCGAGCTTCTTCTCTTCGGGCTTCGGTGCGGGGGCGGGCTCCGTCTTCTTAGGGACGAGAACCGTCTCGCCCACGCCGGGCTTCGGCCCAGAGCCAGAGGGCTGCTCGCCCTGCTCCTGGGCTAAGGCGAGAATCGGGAGGCCCAACAAGACACCGACCAGCAGGGAAAGAATCAGGTATCGAACGCTCCAAAGACTTTTCATGTCTCTCACCCCTCGCGCCCAAAAACCGCACTCTGTATGATGTCATCCGCCCCCTTCCAGGTCAACCGGGGATAACAAAAAGACAAGCGGGCGGGCAGGCTTGGAAACAGCCGGGAGACCCGGAGCAGGTGTTAGGCCAGGGAGGCAGAAGAATGAGGCACTTACAAGACAAGTATTCCTCCGGATTTTCCTTGACTTTGGCCAGCCTTGTGGGAAAATGTGGGGGCCGAAAAAGTACGAAGAAAGCATTGACTTTTCGGCAATAGTTCTTTAGGCTCTCCCCGAAGTTGCACGTAACGAATCTGCGTTAGCCAATTGGAGGAGAGACCATGAAGAACTACGTATTGACGTTTCTGCTGGCGGTGTTGATTGTCCTGACCAGCACCGGTCTGCGGCAGGCATTTGCGGGGATCGGAACTTCGCCTGCTCCGATGCCACCGAATGTGATTGGCATCGGGACTTCGCCCGCTCCCATGCCGCCGAACGTGATAGGAATTGGCACGTCGCCCGCTCCGATGCCACCCAACACCCGTTAGTCTTCGAGGGGTTATGCGAGCGACCCGGAGAAGATTCACGGAGGTTGGCGGCGTTCCGGGTTGCTCATGGTGGACAGGGGTACAGTTGTCTTTCAATTTGCCGGTTACTTGCTTGAGGTGGGCCTGCTGGGGTTTGTGCTTCTGCGCCGCCGGGAGCGGAGTTTCCTCCCGATATGCGTCTATTTGAGCCTGCTGCTGGCGATAGACGGAATGAGCCGGCCCTACGTCCTCTACCGCTACGGATTCACGTCGGACAAGTATGCCTACTTCTTTTGGCTGACAGACGTCCTTCTGGTCCTGGCGGCGTTCCTCTTGTTGTGCTCTTTTTACCGTCGTGCCTGTCTTCAGGAACGAAGGATGTGGGGCTTCTTGCGCCTCATGCTGACGTTTGTTCTCATTCTGGTTTTGAGCATTTCCTGGTTCTCGCTCCACCACAATTACAGCAATCTCTTCAGCCGCTTCATCATCGAGTTTGAGCAGAATCTTTACTTTACCTGCCTGGTGCTGAACACGCTGCTCTTTATCCTCATCGAACGAACTCAAAGTGCCGATGAAGAGTTGGCGCTGCTGGTCGTCGGGATGGGCATCCAGTTCGCCGGCCCGGCAGCGAACTTTGCACTGGTTTACCTCACGCCGGGACAGCAGTATGCCAGCAATCTATATGCGTACCTGGGCCCGCCGTGCACCCTGGGCATGCTTCTGACGTGGCTATACGCCGTGGTCCGGGTGCCGGAGGCAGCAGGCGTTCCGGCACGCGCGGAGAGAGTTGCGGAAGTGGCCACAGTTCCCAGCCGGAGGACTTGAGAGAGTATTCATATGTTTCTTGCGTCCCTGATTCTGATTGTCTCCACCGCGCTGTTCTTCTTCTATATCCAGGTGGTCTGTCAGCGAATCCTGCGCCGGAGGTTCGACCAGGAGTATTTCCTGTCTATCGTCAATGCCAACCGTCTGGAGTTTCCCGCCATCCGCAAAGGGTTGGAGGAATTCGACGCGCCGCTGGACTACCATCGGGCGCGCCTGATGCTGAAGTGCGATTACCTGGCGCTCACCTACCTGCTGAAGAACGCCGCCAATGTCAACCAGCGGTACACGAGCGAGGAGCGCCTTCTGATTCTCCATTTCCGCGCGGTCTTTTTCTCCCTGATGGTGCGCCACCTGCTGAGGTGGCGCGAGCAGCCCGCCATGCTGAAGCTCACGGCCATTCTGGAGTACTTCGCCAACGTCGTGGGACGGCGAGTGGACCAGGTCCGCTTCGGCAACCTCTCCGCTGCGGATTACCTCCTGAACCTGTAGCGACATTCCCGCGCCGCCGTTTCTTGTTTCCTCTGTGTTTCCTTTCACCTCACCGTTATAATTCGCTGGCATGGCTACTGGCAGCAGGGGAAAAGGCGACGCGCCAGACGTGCGGCGGGCCAAGATTGTTTGCACGCTCGGCCCAGCGACCACCAGCCCCGAGCGGTTGGCGGCGCTGCTGGAGGTGGGGATGGACGTCGCCCGGCTGAACTTTTCCCACGGCACACGCGCCGAGCACGCCCAGCGGCTGCGGCTCCTGCGGCGCCTGGCGCGAGAGTGCGGGAAGACCCTGGCCATCCTGCAGGACCTGCAAGGTCCCAAGATTCGCACGGGACCTCTGGAGCGGGGTAAGCCCGTCGAGTTGCGCGCCTCTGCCCAGGTGACACTCACCACGCGTCCGGTGGCGGGCAATGCGCGGCTGATTTCCACCACCTTCCAACCTCTGCCCCGCGAAGTGAAGCCCGGCAACCGTATCCTGCTCGCCGACGGCCTGATCGAGCTGCTTGTCGAGCGTGTCCGGGGCCGGGACGTGGTGTGCCGGGTGGTCGAAGGCGGCGAACTCGGCGAACACAAAGGCATCAACCTGCCTGGCCTTCCTCTCAAGATTTCCGCGCTGACCGCCAAGGATCGCGCCGACCTGGAGTTTGGAATCGAGCACGGCGTGGACTACGTGGCGCTCTCCTTCGTGCGCCGCGCCCGAGACGTACTGGAACTCAAGCGCCTCCTGGCGCGCGCGGGCCGCGACATCCCGGTCGTCGCCAAGCTGGAGAAGCCGGAGGCCATTGACCGCCTGGACGAGATTCTCCAGGTCGCAGACGCCGTCATGGTGGCGCGGGGGGATCTGGGAGTGGAATTGCCACCGGAGATGGTCCCGCTCATCCAGAAGAAGGTCATCGCCCGGGCCAATGCGCGGAAGGTTCCGGTCATCACGGCCACGCAGATGCTCGAATCGATGACCGCGCATTCCCGACCCACGCGCGCCGAAGCCTCCGACGTCGCCAACGCCATCTTCGACGGCGCGGACGCGCTGATGCTCTCCGCAGAAACCGCCACCGGCCAGTATCCGGTGGAAGCCGTGCGGATGATGGCGCGGATTATCTCCGCCGCCGAGTCCAGCCCGCGCTACGCGTGGTACGCGCGCCGCCGGGCCGCCGACGAAACGCTGAGTGTTCCGGAAGCGGTCTCGGAGACGGTGGCCCACCTGGCCGAGGAGTTGAACCTGAAGGCCATCGCCGTTTTCACCCAGTCGGGATCGAGTGCGCGCCTGGTTTCGAAGTACCGCGCGCGCGCCCCGGTCTTCGCCTTTTCGCCGCTGCCGCACGTCCTTCGCCGCACGGCGCTTTACTGGGGCGTGATCCCCGTTCGCCTGCCCCACGTCCAGTCCACCGACCGCATGGTGGAGGGCGCGGCCCGGCTGCTACGCGCTCGAGGCGCCGTCGAGCCGGGCGACCTCATCGCCGTCGTCGCGGGCACGCCCATCGCGCGGCGCGGCACAACGAACCTCCTCAAAGTCCACCGTATCGAGCCGTAACGCAGACCTTCAGGTCTCCGGCTTTTCGTTCCGAGGCCGCGCCGATTGACTTTGTCGGGAGTCCGGGTGTATGAAAGTCGTGCCCGCGAGTCCTGGGCTCGCCTTCGGCACATCCTGAGTTCTTGCGGTTGGTTCCCGCATGAAGACTGCGCTGCGCGTCGTCGCTCTCGCTTTGACCGCCGTGATCGGGCTGTGGGCAGTGGGCCACGGCATTGTCCTCGCTGTGGCCATCCAGACCCTCGCTCGTGAACACGCCGACATCGTCGGGGAACTCATCGAAGCGAGCGTTTCGATCGCCGGCGGCATCTGCGTCCTGTCGGTCGCCGTCGAGCAGCTTCACTGCTGGCGGACGCGCCACAGAGAGGACAGCCTGCTGTAACGCCTGCCACGGCGGAGAAATGCTTCAGGAAATCGCCTCGGGGGAATTTCCCTATCGGGCAAACCTCGCCAGAATGAGTTGAGACCGCACCGGCAGTTCCACGTCAGGCCAGGGCAAGTCGCGAACGAGTCCCTTCATTTTGCCAAGGGTAAATGCCAGCCCCGGCCAGCCTACAGGTCACCTCGGCACTGCAGCCTGCGCGGTGATAGAATCCGCTGCCGGTGCGACAGCGTCAACAGGAGAACAGCCTGGGCGGGCGCCATTGCTGACGGCGCTCTCGAACTACACTGTCATTCTGAGCCCGCCGGGGCGAGCGAAGAGTCTCAGACCCCTCGCTCCGCTCAGGGTGACAGAGCGGGGTCGCAAAACACCGTCACGGAGGTGAATGCTCAAATGGACAAAGCGGTTCGGATAGGCATTGTCGGCGCGCGGTTCGCGGCGCGCTTTCACTGGGAAGGCTATCGGCGCGTTTACGGGGTTCCGCTGCAGGTGGCAGGCGTGACGTCCAAGTCGGCCGCGTCGCGCGAAGCGTTTGCCCGTGAGCACGGCGTCCAAGCCTTCGAACGGTTCGAAGAGCTGTGTGCCGCTTGCGACGTGATGGACATCTGCGCTCCGGGCGCGGCGCACGAACCGCTGGCCGTCGAGGCGCTGCGGCGCAGAAAACACGTGATCATCGAGAAGCCCTTCACCGGCTTTTACGGCTCGGGGCGCGATGACTTTCGGGGCAACTCGTTCCCCAAAGAGCTCATGCTTTGCCAGGCTATGGCCAGTTGCGACCGCATCCTCGCTGCCGCGCGCGAGGCGGGCAAGAAAATCTGCTACGCGGAGAATTGGGTCTATGCGCCGGCCGTGGCGAAGGAACGCGAAATTCTGAGGAAAAGCGGCGGCCAGATCCTGTGGATCATCGGCGACGAATCCCACAGCGGGTCCCATTCGCCTTATTACGGCATGTGGAGGTTCGCGGGCGGCGGGTCGCTGGTGGGCAAAGGATGTCATCCGCTCGCCGCGGCGCTGCATCTGAAGCGCGTGGAGGGCGAAGCGTGCGACGGCAAGCCCATTCGCCCCGCCGCGGTTTCGGCCCGCACGCACGAAATCACTCGGCTGAAGAGCTATCGCGACGTGGCCTTCTTGCGCACCAGCTACGACGACGTCGAAGACTACGGCCAGATGCACGTTACCTTCGACGACGGCATGGTGGCGGATATTTTCTCCTCCGAGCTGGTGCTGGGCGGCGTCCACAACTGGTTGGAAGTGTTCGCCAACAACCACCGCACGCGCTGCAATCTGAACCCCATCGACGTGCTGGAAACCTACAGCCCGCGGGAGGATGTCCTGAAGGACGTGTACGTAACCGAGAAGCTCGGCACCAAGCAGGGTTGGAGTCATCCGGCCCCCGACGAGGATTGGCAGCACGGCTACCCACAGGAGTTTCAGGATTTCATGGAGAGCATCTACCAGAACCGGGAGCCGCTCTCGGGTGCCGAACTTGCTCGCGATACCGTCGCGGTGCTTTACGGTGCCTACCTTTCGGCGGAGCGCCGGGGGGCGGAGGTGGAAATACCCCTGTAGGGATGCCTAACCCAGACGCTTAATGTACATGCAATAAACACAGTGCGCCACTATTCCAATTTTGTCATCCTGCCGGCTCCGGTCTGTGTTACAATTGCCGGGTAAGCTGAACCGTCTTGTTCAGGCTTGCTTCAGGTTGCTTACAGTCCATCGCCCCGGTGAGAAACGAAGGGGACAAGCAGCTGCTCTTCGCGCTCTGAGCGGATTGTTTTTGGCCAGTACAGGAGGAACCGAGCATGCGAACTGACCATCGAGGGTTCTCGCTTATCGAGCTACTGATCGTGGTGGCAATTATCTTGATTATTGCGGCAATCGCGATTCCGAACCTGTTGCGGAGCCGCGCCGCGGCCAATCAAGCCTCTGCCATTTCGAGTTGCCGCGTCATCAACACGGCCGAGGTTACCTATGCCTCGAGCTATAGCGTAGGTTTTTCCAGTACGCTTCTCCAGCTTGGTCCCCCGTCAAGCGGCATCGTCGGCGAATCGGCGGCAGGTCTGATTGACAGCGTGCTCGCGTCGGGTGTGAAGAGTGGCTACTCCCTCACCTATGTGCCGACGAACCCCGACGCCCGGGGATTCTACAACGGCTACAACGTGAACGCCGCCCCTACGCAGGTGGGCGTGACGGGCACAACCTACTACTTCACGGACCAGACCTACGTCATCCGCGCCAACTCGACCGGCGCCGCCTCGGCGACCGACTCCCCGGTTGCCAACTGACACGTTCAGCGTGGCGAGAGCGTGACCACCCATGTCTACCCCGTGGTGATTGTCTTCTGGAAGAAGGCCTTGCCCGCACGGACCCACACAGGCAGATGGCGATCATTTTCCAGCTCTCGCGCGCCTAAGGCCGACCCTGAAAAGAGCAGAGACGAAGAATTCCACCGGCGGGCGGGGGCGGAGAAAGCGGTCGTCGGTGACGCGCCGGGAGATCGAGCAGCAGCCTCAATCTGGGAGTGCATGAGCCAGTGCCTCGAGTTCCGGCTCGCCACGGCCCAGCGGCAGCTTGACCTTGCCGCGCCCGACGGCCGACCGGCAGAGGGCCATCATGATTTCAAAACCCCTGTAGGCCTGCTCACCATTACAGGGATGGACCTTCGCCGGACCGTCCAGCCAGTCGGCAATTTCCTGGATGTAGGGTGGCATGTCGTGCGCGTAATCCATGTTGCCGGGGCCGGAGATCACGCCGTGGGAACCGCGGGTGATGGCGCGCCATCCGCCGCCGGTAAGCACTTCGGCGAAGCCCTCGGTGCCCTGCGCACCGATGCGGCACTTGCGCCACCAGGCCTCGACCTCTGGGACATCCGGCGCGCCATCGCCGCTCTCCACGATGCCGCGCACCCCGTTCGCATACTGGATGCATCCCGCCACGTAATCGGGCGAAGGGTGATTGTCGGTAAACTTTCCTCTCCCTGAAGCCTGGCCCACGACCCATTCAGCTTCGGCGTAGTCGTTGAACCAGCGGGTGTACTCGATCAGGTGGGTGAGCATGTGCAGCATCCAACCCGTCGCCGTGCCGTAAACGGTGTGCACCCGACCGATGGCGCCGCTCGCGATGATCTCCTTGACCTTCTTGTAGTGCTCGCCGTAGCGGTGCTGATGGCTCACCACCGTCTTGACGTTGGCGCCGCGGACGAGCTTCATGATCTCGAGCGCTTCGTTCGTGGAGGTGGCGATAGGTTTTTCATAGGCGATGAGTTTGACGCCCGATTCCACACCCAACCGGATCATCTCCAGCCGCAGATTGGGCAGGGTGCAGAAGCAGAAGATGTCCGGGCGGGTCTTCTTGAGCAGTGAGGGGGCGTCGCGGCTGGTTTCGGGATTCCCGAACTGCTTCGCGGCCGCTTCCACGCGAGCCGCATCAATGTCGCAGACCCCCACCAGCTGAAACCGGGGATTCTTGAAGAACTCGGCGGCATGGTGCATGCCCCGCTTGCCGCAGCCGGCAACGACTACCGTGTATCTCTTGTCGGGGTTCATGGCTGATAACTCCCTGTCGCAGGATTCTAGCGAAACCTGGCACGGTCTCTTCTCCAACCCTGCCGGGTCTCGTGAAGAGAACAGCCACAGACTCTGACGATCAGGCCTGCCCACACCTACTTCCCGCGCGTCTTCTCCCAGGCTCGGATAGCGTCAACCACTAACTTGACTTCTTGCGAGGTCAGTTCCGGATACATAGGCAGTGACAGGACGCGCGCCGCCGATTTCTCCGTATGCTGGAGCGAGCCGGAGAGGCGGGCGTCACGGCCCCACGGGTACCCCTCCTGCTGATGGATGGCGAGGGGATAGTGGGTGAGCGCGACAATGCCCTGGGCCTGAAGATAGGCTTGCAGCCCGTCTCGGTCGTCGGTCTCGATGACGTAGAGGTGGTAGATGTGCCGGTAGCCGGGAAGCGCGGTGGGCAGCGTCAGCGAAGTGCCGGCCAGAGCCTCGCCATATTCCTTGGCGCGCGCCCGGCGCAGGTCATTCCACTTGTCCAGGTGCTTCAGCTTGACACTCAGCACCGCGGCATGGAGTTCGTCCAGCCGACTGTTGTAGCCGATGCTGTGGTAAGACCGCTTGAGGGAACCATGGTTCCGCAGTCTGCGAACCTGGGAGGCGAGACCGGAGTCGTCGGTGACGACCGCCCCTCCGTCTCCGAAGCAGCCGAGATTCTTCTGGATAATGAAGCTGGTGGCGGCAGCGTCGCCGAACTCACCGATCGCGAAGTCGTCACCGCGCGCCCCGAGCGCCTGGGCGTTATCTTCGAGGATGCGGAGCTGGTGAGCCCGCGCGATGGCGGCCACTTCCCGCATCTTCGCTGGCTGTCCATAGAGATGTACGGGGATGATGGCCTTGGTGCGGGGACTGATTGCCGCCTCGATCAGGTTCGGATCGATGTTGCAGGTCTTGGGGTCAATGTCCACAAAGACCGGCGTTGCCCCTGCCAGCCAGATGGCCTCGGCAGTGGCGAAAAAGGTGTTGGACGTGGTGATGACCTCGTCGCCCGGCCCGATTCCCCAAGCCACCAGAACCAGCCAGAGCGCATCCGTCCCTGAGTTGACCCCCACCGCCTCCTTCCTGTTGCAGTACGCGGCGAGTTCCTGTTCGAACTGCTTGACTTTGGGACCGAGGACATAAGTGCCACTCTCCAAAACCTCGTGAATGGCTGCGTCGATCTCCTTTTGCAGATTATGGTACTGTCGCACGTGGCCGTAGAAGCCGACTTTCACCTCTGCCATAACAAAGCCTCCCCAAACTACGATTGCCTAGCCAGGCAGATTAATCACAAATCCGTTATCGCGCAAGAAGAGTTTGTTGACCGGGCAAGACGTCCGGTGCTGGCCACCGGCCTCGCGTGACGTTTCTCTGGATGCTCCGCGTCACGAGTTTCCGTACGCACTCCGACGCCCTAGAGGCGTATAGGCTACGCGAAGCGCCCGGCTTCCCCGTCGCGCGAACGTCAGACGCGTCCTGCCGCAAGCCGCGCGCTGGGGATGATTCCGGCAATATGCCACCCGGCTGAACTACACAGGTGAGAGTGCTAGCCTGCGGCCACCGAGGCCGTCGGCCGGTAGCTTTCTGCTGCTCAGGGGGGGAGCCATGGGTGTGGTCTATTGGGCGCGAGACCCCCGCCTGGGCCGGCTGGTGGCCTTGAAGACCATGTCATCCTCGGTGGCTGGCGATCCAGAGCTTCTCCAGCGGTTCTACCGCGAGGCGCAATCGGCTGGCCAGCTTCGCCACCCCAACATCGTCACCATCTATGATATCGGCAAAGCCGACGGGATTCCTTTCATTGCCATGGAGTTCCTGGAAGGGGAATCCCTGGAGCAGATCATCGCCGCCCGCAAGGAGGTGTTGGTCGTCAAGAAGGTGGACGTAGATGTACATGTTGCCCGAGCAGGTTCTTGGCCAGGCGGTGGACGCCCGCTCCGACATCTTCAGCGTCGGGGTCATTCCTTGGGTTTTTTCTTGCGGCGCCCTTGCTGGCCGACTTGGGCCAGCCTCACACCGTCCGCGTCACAATCTGCAAAGAGCGGGGTTTATCAGGGTCTAGTCCCTTGACCTCTGCGAGCAAGGCGGTCAAGAGCTGCCCCGGGACAATGTAAGGTATGGGTGCGTAAATTTCCGGAATGGGACCGGGGACGCGAATCGTCCGTGTGGCCGGCGGAAGACGGACGCCGGTGGAGGAAATCAGCAACGTCTCCGCCCGCAGCTTCCGCAAGCGTTCCGCCAGCTTCTTGAGCTCGCTGAATGCCTTGCCCGGCGGCATCAGGATGATGACGGGAAAGTCGCGCTCAATCAGCGCCACGGGCCCATGCGCGAAATCAGCGGAGGAAAAGCGCTCCGCCACCACGGAGCAGGTCTCCATGAGCTTGAGGGCCAGCTCGTAGGCGTTGGCGACGTTCAGGCCGCGCGATACCACCACGCACTGGCGCATGTAGCGGTAACGCTCCACGAGTTCGCGGATTTCGGGAATGAGTTGGAAGGTGGCCTCCACCCGGTCGGGGATTTCGCTCACTGCGGAAAGCGTGACGTGCGGACCCAGACCTCCCGCCAACAGGTAGAACATCAGGAGCTGGCCCGTGTAGGTCTTGGTGGCTGCCACGGAGCGTTGCTTGCCCGCCCGCACCAGGAAAACGTCGTCCACCAGCCCGGCCATGGTGGAGCGCGCCTCGTTGGTGATGCCGACCGTGTAGGCCCCCTGGCGGCGGGCGGCTTTGAGGACGAGGTTGACGTCCGCCCCTTCGCCCGACTGCGAAATTCCCACCACCACGCCGCGGCGCAAATCCAAGCGCGCGTGGTAGAGCGTGTGGACGGACGCGGCGGCCAGCGACACCGGGATGCCGGTCGTAAGCTCCAGAAGATAGCGGCCAAACAGCGCCGCGTTATCGGAAGTTCCACGCGCCACCAGCACAATCAGGCGGAAATCCTTCTTGCGGGCAAACTCCTTGAAGGACTCCGCGTGCTCCCGCTCGGCCTTTAACGTCCGCCGTAGCGCGCGCGGCTGCTCCAGGATTTCTTGCATCATCAAGGACATCGAATTCCCTCCGCTGAAGCCGGCCCCGCCATCATAAACATCGACGAGTCGCCTCGCAACAAGGGCACCCGGATGAAGCCGGCCGCTACGCTTCGCTGGGACTTGCCAAGTCGCGGGCGAGCGCCAGGGCACCCTCGACGGGCGGGTGACGAAGGAGTAGTACGCGGGCTTGTGGGGCTTCGCGGCGCAGGTGGCGCGCGAAGCTGCGGCGAATGCGGGCGCTGGAGCGGAAGATCCCTCCGGCGCACACCACGGGAATCACGCGGTGCAACCAGCCGAGGCGCCGGAGCAGCGCGACGGCCAAGTCGGCCAAGTCGCGTCCCGCCTGCTCGCACAGCTCGCGGGCGATGAAGTCCCGCCGGCGCGCTGCTTCCAGTACGAGGGGGAAGAGTGCAGCAATCTCCTGAGGAGTGAGAGATTTCAGAACCACCTGGGTAATATCGGGAATCTTGAGCGTCTGGCAAACCTGTGCCGAGAGTTGGGTGTACCGTCCGCGGCCGTCATAGTCGCGCAGCGCGGCCACGATGGCCTTGTACCCGAGGTCGTAACCCGAGCCCGCGTCATCAAAGGGTACGCCCCAGCCGCCCGAGCGCAGGACGCGACCGTGATCGTCGCGGCCGTAGGCGATCGTGCCCGTCCCGGAGATTACGATAATCCCAGGTGAATCACCAATGGCGGCGCGCAGGGCAATGGCCGCGTCGGAGGTGAGCAGGTGAAAACGCGCGGGAATGGATTTGCGGAGCCAGGTATAGAGGGGGCCATGCACCTGCGGCCGGTCCACACCCGCCAAGCCCACACAGACAGCATCCAGCGCCGGGGCGCTGTAGCGGCGGTCTGCGACCGCCGACTGTTTTCGGCGCTCAGAGAGGGCCGCTCCAGAACCCCTCAGTGCGGCCTGCCGCAGAGCCAAGCGGGCCGCACGCAGGAGTTCGCGCTGTGCGTCCTCGAAGCCCACTTTGAGAGGGTTCGCAGGCCCAGAGACCGACCGGGCCAGGATGCGTCCCTTCTCGTCCGCCAACCAGGCTGTCGTGCGCGTTCCGCCCCCGTCAATGCCGAGGAATAGAGGCATATACAACATGGCCCGCCCCGGAAAACCAGGACGGGCCAAGGATACTCAAACGGAAGTCCACGTCAAGGAATTTGCCGCGCTATTCCTCCATCGCGACGACCTGGAGGATTTCATCCATCGTGGTCCAGCCGTTTTCCAGCAGCCACACGGAGTAGTCCTTCAGAGTCTTCATGCCATGCGTGCCCGCCATTTCGGTGATCTCTTCGGTCTTGCCGCCTTGGACCACCAGCCGGCGTAACTGGGCGTTCATGCGCAGGACTTCGTAAACGCCCACGCGGCCTTTGTAGCCCGTGAAAGAGCACTTGTCGCAACCCTTCTGCCGGTAGAAGGTGAGCTGCTGGTCGGTGGGAACACCCATGTATTTCAGCGACAGCTCGTCGGGTGTGTACGTCTCCTTACAGGACTGGCACAAGCGGCGGGTCAGCCGCTGGGCGATGACGCCGATGGTGGAGCTGGACATCAGGAAGGGTTCGATACCCATTTCTCCCAGCCGGGTGAAGGCTCCGGCGGCGTCGTTGGTGTGCAGAGTGGTGAAGACCAGGTGCCCCGTCAGGGCCGCTTCAACCGCGATCTTGGCGGTTTCCTTGTCGCGTGTCTCGCCCACCAGGATGATGTCCGGATCCTGCCGCAGGAAGGCGCGCAGGATGCGGGCAAAATCGAGCCCGATTTCCTTGTGCGCCTGCACCTGGTTGATGCGCGGCAGGTCGTACTCGATAGGGTCTTCAGCCGTGGAAATGTTCACGTCAGGGTCGTTCAGCTCAGCCAGCGCGCTATAGAGGGTGGTCGTCTTGCCGGAGCCTGTGGGCCCGGTCACGTAGATGATGCCGTAGGGCTGGGCGACCATGTCCCGCACCAGGGCGAGCACTTCCGGCTGGAGAATCAGCTTGTCGAGCCCCAGCAGGGTATTGGACTTGTCGAGGATGCGCATGCAGATCTTTTCGCCCCACTTCGACGGGATGGTGGAAACGCGGAAGTCGATGGGCCGCTCCTCCATGCGCACGCTGATACGGCCGTCCTGTGGCAACCGCTTCTCGGCGATGTCCAGCTTGGACAGAATCTTGAAGCGGGAGACCAACCCCATTTGGATTTTCTTGGGCAACACCTGCACCTGCTGGAGCGCGCCGTCAACCCGGAAGCGCACGACCACTTCCTTCTCCTGGGGCTCGATGTGGATATCGCTGGCGCCCTTCTTGATGGCCAGGGCCAGGATGCCGTTAGCCATGCGGATAATGGGCGCGTCCTCCGCGGACCGGGAAAGGTCCGTGACGCTCTCCGAGGTCGGCGAGCCTTCATCCACCTCGATAGACTTCAGCGCCTCGCTCTGCAGGGATTCGAGGATGCCCTCCATGGTGTCGGTTTGGGCCAGCAGTTTCGCGGCTTCGGCCGCGGCCTTCTCGCCCGCCGGGCTCTTCATCAACGCCGTGGCCTGTTCCCTGGCGCGCGCCTTCTCTTCTTCCTCCTTTTTCATCACCTCGGCGTAGGTGGTGGACATGAAGCGCTTGAAATCATCCTCGGAAGTCACCACCGGCTCAATGATGACGCCCTTGATGATGCGCCGCACGTCGTCCAGGGCGATCAAGTTGTTGGGATTCACCATGGCCAGCGTCAGGCGGTTGTTGGCGAAACCCGCCGGGATGATTTTGTGCTGCAAGAGCATCTGCTGGGGCAACAAGCCCAGGACGCGCGCGTCGAATTGCAGCCGGCGAAGGTTGACGTACTCCAAGCCGGTCTGCTCGTTGGATTCTTCCAGGCGCTCGGCCAGGACGCGGCTGAGCGCCAGGGCAACTTTCGGCTGGGCGCGAACCAGCGCCTCGAAATCGGCCCTTTCGAGTGTGCTGCACAACGTCGGTTCCAGCGTCGTCACCGTCGCCGCGCGCGGCTTCCCGGTGAGCAGGGACATCTCTCCGAAGCAGGTACCTGCCTTGAGCTCGGTCAGCAGGAACTCGATTCCGGTGTTGGGATCTTTCTTCCGAACTTCCACGGATCCGGCGTTGATGAAGAACATCGAATCGCCCGGTCCGCCTTCCTTCACCACCACCTGGTTGGGCGGAAGCTCGCGCCGCTTCAGTTTGCCCTCGACGGCCAAGCATTCCTCATAGGAGAGCGCGCTGAACAGGTCGATCTTCTGGAGGTAGTGTGTTCGGGGCGGCAGAGGGCCCGGCTCCTCCGCTGGCTGGGCGACGGGCCGAGGACTTAGCGGCGCAGCCATCGGCTTCGCCGCGGCTGGATGGGGCGCAGGCCCGGCTGGCGCAGCGGCCACCGGGGGGGCGGCCGGGACGGTGGCCTTGGGTGGTTCAACCGTCAAGACGTTTTGACACTTGTGGCATCGGATCCGAAATGTCGTCGCAGGCACCTTCGCGTCGTCCACCTTGGATGCGGCACCGCACTGCTTGCAGTGAATAACCATGTCGCGCCCTCCGCGAAACACTCACGCATCCCCTCCTCAACACCTTGAGGGAAGGCAAGCGCCGAGCCGGGATCCCCACACTGGCCCGAATCCCCGAATTCAGTTTTGCCCCATTATACGCTTGCCCTCGACACTCACAATTCATTTCTACCCAGAGGGTTTCAGCAGAGGGATGCGAGGCGGGAGGCGCAAGCCTCGGAAGGAGGCAACCTCAGGCCCATCCTGGAACGGACGTGGCCTCTATGTCCGTCGGGCCTTGACAGGGAACCGCGGCCATCGCTATATATAGTCTGCTCGCCAGAAGCCGCACCATTCCGGAGTGTGAAGGAGGAAGAAGGCTCAATCGGGTACAGAGAGGCTTACGCCACGCGGCGGTGCGCGCTTCCATATTCATCCCTGAGACGTCCCGGAGTCTTCCCAGTCTTTCTTCCGCCTGGGGTAGCCATTCCGCCCGGCTGCGACCTCGCACCGAAGAGGGCGGACGAACCAGGGCGGCCGTGGCGAGCATGCGGTTTTGAGATTTTCGGATTGCAATCCCGGGGAGGATCAATGGAACTGCGCAGAGACCCCATAACCCAGAGCTGGGTGATCCAAGAAGAGGGGGACGGCATCTGGCCCGAGGTGGTAGGGTGTCCCCTGTGCCCAGGGCAGGAAGCCCTCTCGCCTCGAACCATCTATGAGCATCCTTACGGATCAAAAGAGTGGCAGGTGCGAGTGATTCCTCACCTGCGGCCAATCTATCGCATCGAGGGAGACGTCCAGCGACGCGGCGAAGGCCTTTACGACAAGATGCGCAGCCTGGGGGCGCATGAGATCGTCGTCGAGCACCCTGACCACAACCTCCCCCTCTCCCAGCAAAGCGACGAGCACGTCGCCCAGGTCTTGCGCGCCTGGGTTTCCAGAGTGGCGGACTTGAAACGGGACCGGCGGTTCCGCTACGTCACCCTCTTTCGCAATCAAGGAAGCTTGGCGGGCCAGGACTTGGAACACCCGCACTCGCAGATTACCGCGACGCCCTTCGTTCCCCGGCGCGTGGGGTATGAACTGCGCTCCGCCCAAAAGCACTTTGAGTTGAAAGAGCGCTGCCTGGTTTGCGATATCGCGAAGCAGGAACTCATGCAGCAGATCCGGACGGTGGAGTGGGACGATCAGTTCGTGGCGTTCTGCCCCTTCGCCTCGCGCGTGCCGTACGAGACTTGGATCCTACCTTCCCAGCATCATTGCGCGTTTGAAGAAGACGTCGCCCAGTGGCAACGCCAGCTCCACTTCGCCCGCTTTCTAAGGTCTGTTCTCCGACGCCTGGAATCCGTCGCCTCTTCCTACCACCTGGTGCTTCACACTTCTCCGAACGTCAATGCCAAGTTCGAGCGGAGCGGGAACTGGCGGACGTTGACGGAAGACTACCACTGGCATTTTGAAATCCTGCCCGTTCTCCCGACCAAGTCGAAGTCCTACAGCCTGAAAGAGGCTTATTACAACTCTCTGCTGCCCGAGGTCGCAGCGGAGGAGTTACGCAAGGCAGGTGTAGAAGCCGAAGTGAAGGGTTAGCCCGGCTTTCTCACCACGAGTATGAGGGGACCGCAGGGAGGCCCCACGCCCCGTCTGCCGATACTGTTCGGCGGCCTGCTCCAATTCCTCAGCAAGTTGCGCCTTCAGGCGCGCGTTCTTCGCCAGCCCCAGCACGTAAGCGACCTGGTGCGCTTCACCCCAGGCCATCAACTCCTCGCGGCAAGAACCCGAGTTGCCGCGTAGGATGATCCGTACCGCCTCGCGCCGCAGCAGGCCGCCGGCGTCAAATCGGCCCCACGCTTCGCCTCGAGCGAGGGGACGAAATCGGAAAGATTCTTGGTTGCACTCTGTGGGCAGCAGGCTGGCGCTTCTCCGGGGCAGAAGTTCTTCTTGCCAAGACACTTATGCCCGAAGTGACAGCCTTCAATTCCCTGGTGAGAAATCCGGGCTAGCTGGTTCGTTTCCAACGACGTTCCGTTATTGTGAGCCCAACCACCTCTGTTTTCATAGACATTCCGGCTTGATTCCAGGTTTTTCTCAGGCCGGTTCTTTTGTAGCGCTGCCGTCCCGGCGGCTGGGCGCAAGGGCGATTCATGGATCGCCCCTACCTCAGGGCCGGGTGCCAGTGCACGCCGTGGCGATTGAGCAGCTCGATAGCATAGCGAATGGGGACGGCCACGGTTTCTAAAGGGCGCGAGGGGTTCTGCCGCTCGACGACGCCCACCACCCCGCCTGACTCAACGTAAACGGGACTGCCGCTGGCCCCGCGCTCGAGGGGTATGTCCAGGACGAAGATCTCGCTTTTCTCCGCGCTCCTGTCGGAAAGCCCCAGCGTCGCGCGCCGGATGAGCTTGCCGTGCTGCGTGGTGGGACGCCAGGCAAACGCCGGATGTCCGGTGACCGCCACCGGCGCGCCTTCCGCCAGTTCAGCCGGATTGAGGCGGACGAAACCGGAACGCTCCTCCGCGGGTAGCGGTCGCTCGGTTTTGAGCACAGCCAAGTCATGGAGATCATCCAGGCCCACAAGGTCACAGGAGACCGCCGTGGCGGCTCGCGCTCCCGTCCGGGCCAGTTTTGCCATGATCTTGGTTCCTGGACTCGCCCCCAGGCAGTGCTGGGCGTCTTCGACGACGTGGGCGTTGGTGAGGATGTAACTTTGTTCATTGACCAGGAAGCCCGTGGCCGCACATTCCCGATTCATCCCCCGCTCTCCAGGACCTACGGCCAGAAGCTGGACCACCGCGGCTGCCATCGCCCCCGTGCGAAGTGAGTCCGCCGCAGGGTCTTCCTGAGCTAGAGCCGGCGACCCAAAGCTCAGCGTGAGCGCCAGCAGGGAGGCCCCTGTGCAAATCCTTGGATAGTCGCGGCAACACGCTTCCTTTGGGCGGGATCGGATGAGGATAGGCGCCAATCCTACCTCCCCATCTGCTTTGCCTTTTCCAGGATGGCGGGGCGCGCAGCTTCCATGATCTCGCGCCAGTCTTCGTAGCGCAGGGTGCGCTGCTCGAACGTGCGCTTTTCAAGCGCGCTCAGGAAGCGGCTCTCAAACTCTCGGAAGTAAGAGCCGTAGAGGTGATAGCTGTCGGCCAGGTGGCAATACCGGCCGAGCTTGACCGCGCGGCCGGAGATTTCAGAAATGCGTTCGGCGATTCTCTTTTGCATTTGCACCAAAGCAAAGATGTTCATGAAGGCGGCCTTGTAGGCGTCGTTGGAGCGGAAGCGCACGTTCAGACTGAGCACCGGCTCGCCGTCCATTTCAGTGATTCGGCACCAGAGGCTTTGGAGGCAGGCGGGATCGTAGCACTCGTTGTCTTCCCACACTTTCCAGGTGATGGCCTGCGCCCGGCGGGTGTGGGGAGCCTCGGCCAGCTTCTGGCACAGGGCTTCGATCTGGTCGAAGGGCTTCAGCGTGGGAACCTCGTAAGCGAACAACCGCTGGTGATAGGTGTACTCCCACCGGTGGTCGTCGGGGTTGCCACGGTCGCGGACCAAGTGATCCTTGATGCCCTCCAAGACCTCCATGACGTACTCCTGCAATTCCTCCGGCCCGCCGGGGAAATCTTTGTGAATCATGGGCTCGCGCAGCGGGTCGGTGACGGTGATAACCATCGTGGCGTCTTTGCTGGGGGGATCGTCAGGCTTGTCGTACTGCGTTTTGACGTTGCCACCACGCTGGTAAAGCTCCAGCAGCGACATTTCCCATGCCCGCGCGATCGAGTCAGCTTCCACGTGCAGGACCGGTATGCCGTTCATGAAACCTCCCATTCTCTCCCGCATAGTCTAACGAACTGCTCGAGCAAAATGCTGAATGAGCCTTGGTCAAGCAAGCCTCCTCGCCCGACCTTCGGTCTCCCCTCTCCCCCGGTGGGGAGGGGGCCAGGGGTGAGGAGGACACTCCTATACGGCGGGGTTAACCCCCCTCCCTTTCGTCGGCCTGCGCGGGCTGCCTCACCAATCCCGTATGCTCCCGTCCTTGTTCGCCTCCAGCGGGAAATCGGAAACGAGGAGGGGATTCTACATCGGAGGGGCAACGTAGGGGAGCTCCTTTACGGTGCTCCCGCGTGAGCGGGGGAAGGACCGCGGGCCTAGAGATCCGCGCTTCATGATGCGGCGCAGGGGAACAGGGGGAATGCAACTTACGGCTGCGGTTCGGGCCTAACGCGGCGCGAGCGGTTTCAGGCGAATCTCCAACTGCTGAAGGACCGGCTGCTCGACGTTGAGGACTGTCTCGGAAGGCTCGTAGCCGAGCGCCTCGACGCGCAGGGTATGCTCACCCAAAGGCAGTTGAATGGGGCCCAGATAATCCGCAGTGCCCACGTAGATGCCATCAAGGACGATACGCGTCTTCACCGGATGCGTGGCGAGCAGCAGGGTCGTTACCTCCTCCTTGGGGTAGCCGGAAGCCGGGTTGTAGCCCGCTTGGCGCGGGTCGGCAGAGGGGTACGGCTCGACCCACCAGTATTGGGGCAGATAGGGACGGGCGGGAGGAAGCGTAGGCACATTGAGGAAGGGCGAATAGAACCCGCCCAACCAGCCAAAGTTGCCAAACGATGGGAAGAAGTAGGGCTGGACATAGCTGACGGCGGCAGCAGAGGGAGTGCTCAAGCCCACCTGGGGCGGCCTCTGCCCAGCCATCAGCCCAGCCTGACTAACAAGCAGCGCCCCCCCGACGAGGAGCGTAACCAGGATCCGGGAACCAGTGATGCGGTTCATAAACCCTCCTTGCCCAAGGGGTTCGCCCTTCGCTTACTCTACACAGTACCACCTTTAGATGTCTTTCACCAGCCCCCCTCTACTTGCCTGGATGCGGCGCCACGGCCCCCGGTTGTCTCCCAAGGGAGATGTTCTCGGACCCTCCAAGTCCATAGGCGTGACTGAATTGCCATCACCAGAACGCCAGGTTTGCTGATGGCCAACCCGCCGCGTTCACTCCGTGCCACCCGGCGCATACCGGCGCGAATGGGCTTGACGCTGTTTTCGTTTGTAAGCTAACGTCTAACTTTCGGCCTGATGGCTGCGAGGCACACAGAGTGCTAGCTGGAGGGCGCGACGGCACTGATGCAACTGTTTGAGTTGACCCGGACGCTGGTCAACATCGAATCCGTGACCGGCAACGAGAAGGCGTGCGCCACCTTCCTCGGCGACTACCTGGCGGAGCGGAATTTCCAGGTCGAACTTCAGCCGGTCAGCCCCGAGCGCGCGAACGTACTCGCTTGGCGCGGGACTCCGGAAGTATTCCTCAGCACGCACCTCGACACGGTTCCGCCTTTCTTCCCCGCCCGCGAGGACGAGGAATTCATCTACGGGCGCGGCGCGTGCGACGCAAAGGGGATCGCGGCCGCGCAGCTCATCGCGGCGGAGCGATTGATCGGCAAAGGCGTGGGGAATTTCGGCCTGCTGTTTCTGGTGGGAGAAGAAACGGTGAGTGACGGCGCGCGCGTGGCCAACCTTTCGCCGCGTGGCGCGAAATACATCATCAACGGAGAGCCTACGGACAACAAGCTGGTGCTCGGCTCGAAAGGCATCTTGCAGGTGGACATCCGCGTGAAAGGCAAGGCGGCCCACTCTGCTTATCCGCACCTGGGTGATTCGGCCATCGAGAAGTTGCTCGATATCCTGGCGGAGGTGCGCCGGCTGCGCTTGCCGGAAGATCCCATGCTCGGGCCTTCGACGCTCAATATCGGAGTGATTTCAGGCGGGCGCGCCGCCAATGTTGTTCCCGATGAGGCGCAGGCGCAGGTTCTGATCCGCACCGTGAACGGCGCGCCGGAGCTGCGGGCGAGTCTCCAGCGCCTGCTGAAAGGCCGGTGTGAATACGAGTTTGTGCGCGACACGCCGGCGCTCAGGATGGAAAAACTCGACGGCTTCGAGACGGATGTGGTGGCGTTCACCACCGACCTGCCGAGCCTGACGCGCTGGGGCCGGCCGTTGCTCTTGGGGCCGGGCTCCATCGGCGACGCGCACACGGACCACGAGCGGGTTCGCAAAGCCGAGCTGGGACGCGCGGTGGACTTGTATTGCCGGCTGGTGCGCGAACTGAAAGAAAGAATTGATAATTGAAAATTGACAACTGATGATTGAAAGAAGCGCGACAACTGCAATCTCCAATCATCCCTTGTCAATTCACTTGGGGGCGGAAAGGAGTAAACGCGGGCAATCCTATCCCGGCCCAGCCGGGAGCCCGCGAATAGTGTACTCATGAAAAAGATGGAAGTCGGAATCCTCGGGGCCACGGGAATGGTCGGGCAGCGCTTCCTCAGCCTGCTCGAGCACCATCCGTGGTTTGAAGTGGCCTGGCTGGCGGCCTCAGAGCGGTCGGCGGGCAAGACCTACGCCGAGGCCTGCAACTGGCGCTTGCGCGAACCCTTGCCCAAGGCCGCGCGCGAACTGCCGGTCCACGAGTGCAAGCCGGGCAAGGCTCCCCAACTGGTCTTCTCCTCGCTCGACTCTAAGGTGGCCGGCGAGGTGGAGAAGGAGTTTGCCCATGCTGGCCACGTGGTGGTGTCGAATTCTTCAAACCACCGTATGGACGCGGATGTTCCCCTGCTGATCCCCGAAGTCAACCCGGATCATCTCGCTTTGGTCCGTGCCCAGGAGCACGCACGGAAGTGGAAGGGGATGATCGTCACCAATCCCAACTGCACGACGGTGGGCCTGGTGATGTCGCTTGCTCCTCTCGAGAAGGCGTTTGGCCTCGAGAAGGTGATGATGACCAGCATGCAGGCGGTTTCCGGCGCGGGCTACCCGGGGCTGCCCGTGCTGGACATCATCGGCAACGTTATTCCCTACATTGGCGGCGAAGAAGAGAAGGTCGAACGCGAGACGCGCAAGCTGCTCGGCAGGTTCGTTGAGGGGCACGTGCAGATGGGCGATTTCGTGGTCAGCGCGCACTGCAACCGCGTGCTGGTGGAAGACGGCCACACGGAGTCCATCTCTGTTTTGCTGCGCTCGAAAGCCACGGTGGAAGATTTGATCGAAGCCTGGCGCAAGTTTCACTCGCGTCCGCAGGAACTGCACTTGCCTTCCGCGCCCAAGCACCCCATCATCGTACGGGAGGAACAGGACCGGCCCCAGGTCAAGTTCGATGTGTGGACCGAAAACGGCATGGCGACCGTCGTGGGACGCGTGCGGCCCTGCCCCGTTCTCCAGTTCAAGTACACCGCGATCAGCCACAATACGATTCGTGGTGCTGCCGGTGCCGCTTTGCTCAACGCCGAACTGATGAAGGCGGAAGGGTACTTGGACTAAATGTCAGAGAGGTTTGAAGGCTGAACGGTAGTGTTTTATCCTTTATCCCTCATACTTCAACCTTTTGGCCCGCTTGCAGGCGACGCCGATGGATAACACCTCAAGCGAGGGCGCAGTCTCTCGAACGCTCAATCTGGCGATCCTCGGCTACGGCAAGATGGGCAAGGCGGTTGCCCAACTGGCTCCCCAGCGCGGCTTCGAGGTCCGGCTCGTCCTGGACATCGACACGAACCGTGACGCCACGGGCGTCACACAGGAAAACTTCCGGGGCATCGACGTCTGCGTGGAATTCAGCGAGCCCGGCGCCGTGCTCGAGAACATCCGCCGCGTAGCCGCGCTCGGATGCAATCTGGTGGTGGGAACTACCGGCTGGCACGACCGTCTCGAGGAGGTCCGCCGAGTGGTCGAAGCCCGCGGCATCGGCATGGTGTATGCCGCGAATTTTTCTCTGGGCGTGCAACTGTTCTATCGCCTGGCGCGGGCGGCAGCCGGGATTTTTGCCGGCTTTCCCCTGTACGAACCTTACCTCACCGAGGCGCACCACAAATTCAAGAAGGACGCGCCCTCCGGTACGGCGCTGGAAATCAAGCGGCAAGTCCAGCCGTCGTTCGGCGAGCGCGAAATTCCCGTCGCGAGCATCCGCGCCGGCCATATCCCCGGCGTCCACGAGCTAGGCTTCGATTCGGAAGCCGACACGGTCGTGTTGCGGCACACCGCGCGGGGCCGCCAGGGTTTCGCCGAGGGCGCGCTGTACGCCGCGCGCTGGGTAGTGGGGAAGAGAGGTTTATTCAGCTTTGCGGAGGTTCTAGAATCGGGGCCAGGGACTGGGGGCTAGGGACGAGGGGCTGCCCGAACCCCGAGTCCCGAGCCCCGAAGGAGCTCTCATGAACCTGGACATTCGCGGTTGCGGCACGGCGTTAGTCACGCCGTTCCAGCGCGACGGCTCCGTGGACGAGGTGGCGCTCCGGCGGCTGGTGCGGTTCCAACTCCGCGAGGGCATTGACTTCCTGGTACCTTGCGGGACCACGGGCGAGGCGTCCACGCTTGAACATGGTGAATACCTGGGCGTCATCCGTGTCGCGGTTGCCGAGGCGGGCAGGAAGGTGCCTGTTATCGCCGGCGTCGGCGGCAACAACACCCGCAAGGTTATCGAACTCGCTCAGGAAGTCGAGAAGCTCGGCGTCGAAGGGATGCTGTCGGTCGCGCCCTACTACAACAAGCCCACGCAGGAGGGCCTCTTCCAGCACTTCAAGGCCATTGCCGAATCGACCGATCTGCCGGTGATTCTCTATAACGTTCCCAGCCGCACCTCGTCCAACCTCGAACCGGCTACCGTGGCGCGGCTGGCAAAGGTTCCCAACATCGTCGGCATCAAGGAAGCCTCGGGCAGCATCACGCAGCAGATGGAAGTCTTGAGTGCTGTCGAGCCGGGCTTCCGCGTGCTCTCGGGGGATGATACGTTTACGTTCCCGCTCATGGCGCTGGGCGGCGTCGGGGTGATTTCCGTGGTCTCAAATGAAATTCCCGGCCAGATGACGCGGCTCGCCCACCTCATGCTCGAAGGCAAGTACGATGAGGCGCGCAAACTCCATTTCCAATTGCTGCCCTTGATGCAGGCCAATTTCATCGAGACGAATCCGATCCCCGTCAAGGCCGGCCTCGCCATGATGGGTATGATCGAAGAGGTCTACCGCCTCCCCCTCGTCCCCATGAAACCCGAAAACCGCGCCAAACTCGAAAAGGTGATGGCCGCGCTGGGGTTGCTCGAACGTAGCGCCGCCCTTTAAGGCGGCCTTTGATACCTTCGCACATATCGCAGAGACCGCGACGTATGCACTACCCACGACCTATGAACCTGCCGACTTCGTCCTCGGTTTTCCCCAAGACGATCAGCCCAGTCACGTGCGGAGGCCCGCTCGACCGCCGAGCCTTCATGGGGCGTTGGCTCGCCTTATTCGGTCTCACCTCGGCGGCGTTTGAAAGCCTTACCTGTAGCAATCTTTCAGGGGCCTTTCGAACGCCACAGGCGGAAGAAAGTTCTTCCGCAGGCTTGACGCTTACCTGGGATCGAAACCTGCTCGTCATCCAGGACGCGAAGATCCCGGGCGGCCGCGTGGAGATCAATTACCTCGAGGCTTATTGCCGCTCCGGCTCGACCAACCGGCGGTGGGAGGAAACCGTTATTCCCCATCGCACGGAGAAGCTCGACGCGACCAGCGACGGGAAATCCATGAGGCTGCTCTCCAAGCTCCAGGGTGGCGTCGAGGTGCAGCATGAAATCCGGGCGGGCCAGGACGAGGTGACGTTCCAAGTGAAGGCCGTGAATCGCGGCTCGGGTTACGTCGACGCGGTCTGGGTGCAACCTTGTATTCGCGTCGGGCCGTTCACGGGGCGGGGTCAACAGGACTACGTGGAGCGCAGTTTCATCTTTGTGACCGGGAAGCTTACGCCACTCGACAAGACGCGGCGCACCACGGAGGCCATTTACAAAGGCGGGCAAGTTTATGTGCCTGGGGGGATCGACCTGGCCGATGTCAACCCGCGTCCCATCAGCCCGGACGTGCCTTCGAACGGCCTGATTGGCTGCTTCTCCGCGGACGGACGCTATATTCTGGCCACGGCGTGGGAGCCTTATCAGGAGCTCTTTCAAGGTGTGGTGATCTGCCTGCACTCGGATTTTCGCCTCGGTGGCCTCAGCCCCGGGGAAACGAAGACCGCCCGCGGAAAGATCTACCTGATCAAGAACGACGCGGAAGAGCTGCTGCGACGATATCAGCGAGACTTCGACAACCGCTAAATGCGGTAACAAGCGGGGAATGGCCGCGCCTGTCCGCAGCGTGGGGATTGGAACAAACAGAAAGCCTATGAACCTCCAAGACCGCATCGAAGAAATTTACGCGCGCGAGACCGAAGAACTCGGTGACGAGTATTTGCAGGCGTTTGACGAATTAAAGGCGGCGCTGAATGAAGGCCGGGTGCGTGCCGCGGAGCCGGACCCTACCTCGCCCACAGGGTGGAAGGTGAACGCCTGGGTGAAGAAGGGGATTCTGCTGGGGTTTCGGATTGGGCGGATTGTGG
>Ga0315282_10003326_pt1 | contig 28889 bp, 23 predicted proteins | sample YL17G07_20_MG_FD_203693 | JGI IMG/M metagenome (GOLD analysis project Ga0315282, IMG submission 203693) | Sediment microbial communities from Yellowstone Lake, YNP, Wyoming, USA - YL17G07_20 | ecosystem: Environmental > Aquatic > Freshwater > Lake > Sediment | place: USA: Wyoming | collected... | reverse complement strand
TGCCATTCCAAATATACGAACGAATCTCGCCTCAGTCAAGATATTGTAATAGCGACATTTATGCGTACTATTGTGGGGTGCCCTTTCAATTCCGGAGGCTGTCCTTCACCGACCGGGAGGAAGCATGACCCACAGGGCAACACGAACGAATGGCAACGATGAGGAACTCGATCCCGACTTCCTCATGCTGCTCGAGACCGACCGGGAACACGCCGCGCTGGCCTTCCGCCAGCTATCCCGCGAGCGGCAGGCCGATCTCAACCGGCGCGCGCCGGTTGAGCGCTGGTATGACCTCATCACCCTCACGGAAGACGCAACCCAACTCGTCCAGTCCCTGAGCGTGCCGGAACTCTATCGCCTCGCGAGCGCCGAGGACCTGGATAAGAGCGCACTACTGCTCGCAACCGCTTCGCCGGACCAGGTGCGCGGGGTGATGGATTTCTCCTGCTGGCGCGGTGACAGGATCGACAGGAAAGAGAGCGTTCGCTGGCTCGAATGGCTTGCCTCGCTGCCGGACGAGGCGTTCGCAGAACGAGCGACGGCGCTCGACGCCGCGTTCCTCGCGTCGGTCCTCGGTCCACACATGACGGTGGCGGCTCCGGCCGACTTCCCCGGAGAGTTCACCGTCTACCGGACGGGCATCTACTCCATCCCGACTGCGTTTCGCTACGACGAGCAGCTCGTCGAGTGGCTCGTGCAGCGGCTGTACGAGTGCGACAGATTGCTCTACGACGAGGTGATTAACCGCATCTTCCGCGACGAGCGGACGCACGAACGGGCGACGCACGCCGGGCTTAGGGAGCAACTGAGCGAGGCTCAGGAGAGGCGGGCGCGTCGGCTTGCGGAGCTACGGTTGCAGGACACGTACGGCGCACGGGTGGACCTCCTGCGACCTCTCGAAGTCCGCATTGCCATTGCCGAGCGCGGTCGGCATTTCAGCACGGTGCTCCCGGAGTCCGTCCCCCGGCGGTCACTGTTGGACCGGATGCTGAGGTCAGAGCAGGACCAAAACCGGCAAGAGACATGGCGGGGGCTGCTCAGACAACTGGTGGTCCACGTCGTCACCGCGCGGGGCGGGGACCCGGCCAGTCCCAGGGAGATGCACGAGGCAGCCGAGGTGACGAACGCGGCGCTCTCGGTTGCACTCGACAGGCTTTCCGGCGGCTCGGTCTTCATGGCGGGCGTGATCGCCGCGACGTGGGAGTGGGGGGACCTGTTCCGGGTCGGGCACACGCTCCTCGAAAACCTTCGCTCCCGGACGGCTGGGCTGAACCTCGACGAGTTCCGGCGCGGACCGCTTTCGAAGCGCCTGCGCGGCCTGCAGGACACTCCCCTCCGCGTGTACGACGCTTCCATCGACGGGTATCGCCTACCGGAGACCATCGGGGACATCCTGCGGGCAATGCAGGCAATCGGACGGGCAGAGCGCGAGCGGGAAGTGCGGCGCCGGTGGGAATGCTGATCCGCCGCGGACGCGTCCGCGTCATTCGTATCGCAACGCCTCTATCGGGTCAAGCTTGGCAGCTCTGCTGGCGGGGTAGATGCCGAAGAACAGGCCGACGCCCACGGAGAAGCCCACCGCAAGCATGATGGAACTGGGGGTGATGATCACCGACCAACCTCCCGTATTCGCCATGATCCTCGCTGCCCACCACCCCAGGGCGATTCCGGCGAACCCACCGAGGACGCACAGCGCAATCGCCTCGAGCAGGAACTGGAACAGGACGCTCGACCGGCGGGCGCCGATGGCCTTTCGGACGCCGATCTCCCTCGTTCGCTCGGTGACGCTCACGAGCATGATGTTCATGATGCCGATCCCACCGACCAGAAGACTGACGGCGGCGATGCTCGTCAGCAACAGCGAGAAGGTGCGCGAGGTCTCCTCGAAGGTCGCAGCGATGTCAAGCTGGTTCCGGATGGCGAAGTCGTTCTCCTGATCGAGGCGCAGCTCGTGTTGGCGTCGGAGGATGCGTTCGATTTCCTCCGCCGTGGCGTTCATGAGGTTTGGCGAGGTCACTTCCACGGTGATGGAGTTGAGCCGATCGGTTCCCATGAGGCGGTACTCCGCGGCGGTTACCGGGATGAAGACCTGGTCGTCCGGGTTCATCCACCCCTGCGAGCCCTTCGCAGCGAGCACACCCATCACCTCGAACGTGCTCCCCCCGATCCTGATGTCCTCGCCAATCATCGCCGGGCCCCCGCCGAGGTTCTTCGCAACTTCGGCGCCGACCACCGCAACGCGCCGCCGACCCTCAACCTCAGCGTCGTTGAAGGGGCGGCCGCTCACCAGCGCGAATTGACGTACGCGGAAGTATTCGGGCGTCGTGCCGACGATGTTGGTGTTGTCATTCTGGTTCCGGTACTTCACCTGGTAGCTGCGCCGAAGCTCCGGCACGATGGCGGAGGCGTGGGACAATCGTTCTCGGAGCGCCTCTGCGTCGTCGGGCGTCAGCGGCGAGGCATCCACGCGCACGCCCTGGCTCGAATGCCGCTCGGGGTGCACGAACAGGAGATTGACACCGAGCGCCGTGATCCGGTCCTGCACCGCCTTGCTCGCACCTTCGCCAACAGCCATCATGGTGATCACCGCACCGACGCCGATTACGATACCGAGCATCGTCAGAACGGCGCGCCCCTTGTTGGCAAGGAGTGCACTCAATGCAACTTTGATGATCTCCCACATTAGCATGATCGAACCCTCGAACCCCGCATGGATTGCTCTGCCAGCCCCCGCTCGGGTTACCTATCGCCCCATGACGCCACCGCCGCTCATGCGCTGCGCCCGCTCGCGCGTCTGCTGTGACTGCTGCGCAAGGGTCGCTGAAGGCGGAATGACTACGGTCGCGCCCTCCTCAAGGCCACTCAACACCTCGGCGTAGTCCCAGTTCTGAGCGCCGATCCGGATGACGCGCGGCTCAATCCCATTCGCGTTTCGGAGGAAGACCACCGCAACGCCCGCCTGTTCAGGCGACTTGCCGCCCATCCCTGCCGCCGCACCGAGGCCGCCGCTTGGCCTCGAGCCAGCCGCCGGAGGGCCTTCGGGGCGACGCCCCGCACCAGGAGTCCCCGTTGGAAGGCGTGGCTGCGGCGCTTGCCTCTCGGCGGAGGGTTGACCCGGTTGGCCCCCGATGTGTGGACCGCGAGAGCGGGCGGCGGCGAGCAACACCTCCACCGAATCCGCGTTGAGCCCGAGCAGCGGCGCCGTCAGGAGCGCCGAACGCGGCGTCTTGATCGCGTCGTTCGCTATCGCCAGGACGTTATCGCGCCGCAGGACGTGGACTTCAACGTCGGCGCTCATCCCGGGCTTGAGAAGCCCTTCTTCGTTGTCGATCTGAATGAGCACCGGGAAGAACGTGATGCTCTGCTGGGTGATCGCCTCCGGCTCCATTTTCAGGATCGAGCCCTGGAACTGCGTGTTCGGGTAGGCATCTACCTTGACGGTGGCAGGCTGTCCGGCAGCCACCTTGCCGAAGTCCGTCTCATCGACGAGCACCCGCACCTGCACGCGCTTGAGGTCCGCCATCTTCAGGAGCGTCGTGCCGCCGGAAACCTGGCTGATCGCGGAGGCGATGATCTGCCCCTCTTCCACCGATTTCGAGAGGATGGTCCCGTCCGAGGGGGCGCGAACCACGGTATCGGACAGGCGCTCTCCCGCCTGGTCGAGCGAAGTCTCGCTCTTGATCACCGTCGCCCGCGCGGTCTGGAGCTCGAGCACGTCCTGGTCATACTCGTCCTGGCTGATCATCCCCTGCCGGAGCAGGTCGTCCGCGCGCTCCTTCTTCCGCACCGCGATGGCGAGCCGCGCGCGTGCGACGTCAAGGTCCGCCGAGGCCTGTCGAACCTGAGCGGCGACGTCGGTCGTATCCACCTGCGCGAGCAGGGCCCCAGCCTTCACCACCTGCCCGGTCTCGACGGGCAGTCGCAGGATCGCCCCGGATGCCTTCGACTTGATCTCGATCACCCGGATCGCCTCCACCGTCCCGGTGGCGGAAACCTGCACGACGACGTCACGATGCTGCACCGTCACGGTGGATAGCGAGCCATTGACGCCAGCTCTGCTCTGGTTGTTGCACCCGGTCAGTATGGTGGCAAACCCGGATGCCAGCAGAAGGCCGCCGAACACCCTCAGCGCCACCCTCGCACTCCTAATTCCTCTTGCCATTGACGACTCCATGGCCGACGCGATCGTCGGATTCAACTCGCCCGTCACGCAGCATGATGTGCCTCCGCGCGTGCGCCGCGATGTCACGTTCGTGCGTCACCAGAATGATCGTCTGTCCGGCCCGGTGCAGGTCGTCAAACAACATCATGATACTCTCTCCGGTTGCCGTATCGAGGTTGCCGGTCGGCTCATCGGCAAGGACGATGGACGGATTGACAACGAGCGCCCGTGCGATTGCGACGCGCTGCCGCTGGCCCCCCGACAGCTCGTTCGGCTTGTGGTTCAGCCGATCGCCGAGCCCGACGCGCTCCAGAGCGTCGACCGCTTGCTTCCGGCGCTCACGCCACCGGACACTGCCGTAGATGAGCGGCATCTCGACGTTGTGCAGGGCCGTCGCGCGCGGCAACAGGTTGAAGGTCTGGAAGACGAACCCGATCTTGCGGTTGCGAATCCTCGCAAGCTCCGTGTCCCTCAGCGTCCCAACATCCTGACCCGCGAGGCGATAGCTCCCGGCCGTCGGTGTGTCCAGGCAGCCGATGACGTGCATCAGGGTGGACTTACCCGAGCCGGAAGGACCGGACAGAGCGACGTACTCGCCCTCTTCGACGTCAAGATCGACCCCGCGCAGAGCGTTCACCCGCTCCGAACCGAGCCGGTACACCTTCTCCAATTCGCGAATCTCAATGAGCATGCCCTTCCTCCCCGCCGGGGTCCGAGCCGCAAGCCGCCGCGCGTCGGGTCTCCGGAAGACGGAGAGCGCGGATCGGCTTCGGCATCGCCGACGGCCATACCAAATGAACGAACGGACGAAGCATTCTTGTATATTCAGACGTCCCGGCGTCGGCGAAAGTTCTCGCAGACCTGCGGAATCACGGAGGGCTGATCACCTCGGCCCAAGTGACGTCGTCTCCGCGCGCGAAGCGACGAATCCCCTCATCGCCGCGACGAGAGAGAGACGTCATCGGGTTCGCGTGCGGACGTGCCCTCGCCAATCCGCCGTTCACCACGGGGTCTCTCGGAATGGCTTGTGGAACGCACGCGCTGGCCCACGCGCGGCCTCCGACTGTGCCGACCACCCCAATGAAGGGACCCGCCTGATGTCCGGTGAGGCCCCACACCCGCCTGCTGCTGCGAATCCGCTTCCCTGGTGGAGCAAGGTCCCCACGGAACCGGTCGCCTCCCTTCTCATGCTCGCGCTGTTCGGGTGTGCCACCGCATCGTTTCTCATCTACGAAAAGGGGGTCGCACGGACCTTCGGACTTCCGCTTGACAGCGGATGGCTCGATCTGACGCTGGGCAGAGCCCTTTTCACCGGAATCGGCGAGCCGTTTCCGAGTGCCACCGAGAGCCCGGGCTACGCGCTCGTGCTCGGCATCGTCCAGGCATTGGCGTCGTACGATCGCGCCATGACGATCCTCTCCGTCAAGCTGCTCAGCCTCGTCGCGCTCTCGTTCGTCGGGTGGGGTACACTTCGCGTCGTCCGGGTGATGCCGGGCACGGGACCGTACGAGATGCTGGCGGTCGCCCTCATGCTTCCGCTCTCCCCGGCACTCATCTGGCTCGGCGTTTCGGGGCTGGGACTCGCGTGGGGTGTAGCGCTCGTGGCGCTCGGCCTCGCCCTGTTCGTCGAGGGAAAGACGATCAGGGGCACGGCGTTCCTCGGAGCGGCGCTCTGGATGTCACCCGGCGCACTCGGCCTGCTGGTCGCCACGTTCCTCGCGCGAACGGAGCGCTGGCGGACGCGGTTGATCGTGGGCGTGGGGTTCGCGGTTCCTTGCATCCTGTGGCGCATTTTCGCGCCCGCTGAGGCGTACGGGCTACCCAGCTGGCGGCAATCGCTCGTGTGGATGCGCTCGTTCTTGGCGCTCTCCGGTCTCACGCCGACCGGTGGCATACACCCGGTGCTGCTGCCGCTGCTCGCCGGTCTCGGCATCTGGCTGAGCGGGAAGACCGGATGCATCCTCTGGACCTCGGTGCTGTTGCCTCCCGTGCTCCTCGGCCTCGTCCTTCCGGGGCCCGGCGTGTTCGGTCGGCTGCTGTTCGTATGCCTTCCGCCCTTGTTCGTGCTCGCGGCCATCGCAGTCGAGTTCCTCGCGGCTCAGGTCGCGACCGGATTTCTGCGACGGGGGCGACTCGCCGTGCTCGTGCTGGCAGTGTACGTCGTCCTGTCCGGGCCGCGGCTCTGGCAGGTTCGGCAGGCTACCGGATGGCAGGTGGAGAACACGGTCCAGGTCGGCGAGAAGATCGGGCTCTGGCTCGCCAAGAACGCACGCTCCGGTGAGGTAGTCGCGACCACGGCGCCCGGCGCGGTCAGCTACTTCTCCGGTCACCCGATACTCGATCTCACCCGGAAACCGATGAGCACCATGCCGCTCGGGGACGTGCTCATGGCGGCTGCGCCTTCGTGGGTTGCGGTCAACGTCGGTCCGGTCGTTCCAGCCGTGCTGAGGAGCCACTACCGAATGGAAACGAGCCTAGCGTTCCGCGTGCACGCCGGCGTTTACCCGCCGGGTCCGATGGTCGTCTTTCGCAGGCTGTCCGGACAGGGCTACGCGTCCTCCACGGATCCCGAAGGTGCGCCAGTCTGCACATGGAGTGCCGCCGAGAGTGAACGCGTGACGTGGTACAGCAGCCGCCCCCACCGGATGCCCTGCGTTCGTCACCCGGCCGCAGGGATTCGCCCTCCGCGCCTGGATTGCGCGGTCCTCGCGCACCGACCGGGTCATTCCGCCCGCCGCTCGACCGGGACGTCGTTCTCACTGTCGATGAGCCAGTCGAGGAGCCGGAAGCGCAGGTCGCGCTCCACGTCGGGATGCTCCGCCACGACGTTGCGCGTGGCGCCGGGGTCCGCGTCGAGATCGAACAACAGGCGCAGCGACCAACCGTGCGCCTGGAATAGATCTGCGGGGCTCAGCCCTTCGCTCCACGGGATCGTCCCGACGGAGCGCATGTAGATGTAGAGCCACTTCCTGGTCCTGATCGCTTTCCCGGCAGTGCCCTTGTAGGCGCAGAACTCCATATAGACGGCATCTCGTACCCGTTCATCCCTCTCCCAAAGTGGGCGAAGCGAGTAGCTTGCGCCAGCAACGCGCTCGGGAACGGGCATTCCGGCCAGATCCAGGACGGTGGCGAACACGTCGCTCAGTTGCGCGAGACCGCTCGTCTGCACACCCGCCGGGACGACGCCGGGATACCGGATGATGAGCGTGGAACGCATTACCGGGTCAAGCAGGACCGGCGGCTTCTGCCAGAGCATGTGCTCGCCCATGAATGTGCCGTGGTCGCTCATCACGACGAGTACGGTATTCGGGGAAAGCCCCAGCCGATCCAGTTCTGCGAACAGGGGACCAAGTCGCGTGTCAACGTACGTGAGCTGCCCGTCATAGAGCGCGTAGGAATGTCGGATCTCGCGCTCGGTGAGATGCGGAGAGTACATGGCGTTCACGCTCACGTCGCGCCCGGTGTACGTCGAGTCATACATCGTATCGTACGGTGCGGGCGGTCGCCACGCCTCGTGGAGGCTCTCCCGCATGTCCACCCATAGGAACGTCGGGGCGTCGTCGTCATGATGGGCGCGGAGCCATGCCACCGCTCCCCAGACGCTCGGTGACATGCTCGCGGTGTCGCCACCGGAGCGAGCCTGCTCGTGCACAAGCTCGTCCCACATCCTCCGGGCGAGGGAATCCGGCCCACCGTACGCGTGACCGATGCCGACATGCTCGAAGCCCTGCTCCCGCCCGTCAGCGAGCGGTCCCGTGGATACGGTCGTGTACCCCGAGTCGCGGAAGATCTGTGCGAGGGTAAGTTCGTTGGGAGGCAGCGCCCTCCCGTTGACGCGAACGCCGTGCGTGTGGGGTGCTCTACCGGTGAGAATAGTCGCACGCGAGGGCGCGCTGGACGGCATCGGTGCGAAAGCGTTGCGGAAGAATGCGCCTTCGGCGGCGATGCGGTCGAGGTTGGGCGTCCGCGCCTGAACGTTCCCCCACGCGCCGATGTGATCCGGCCTGAGCGCGTCGATCACGATCAGGATGACGGTCGGCGGCTTCGTCGCCGCATGTGCGGGCAAGATGGAGGAACCGAGTGGCGCACAAAGTGCGGCCACCACATGCCACAGGGAAAGGCCTCGTCGTCCGATCACGTGACTACCCTCCTTTCATCGGTGATTCGTCGAGCGCCGCTCGTCGGTACGCGCATGGTACCACGGTGGATGGGAAACCCGGACGGCGCTATCCCCTCCGCACGAGAGCGGACGTCATGGGCAGGAGCACCATCGCCAGGCCGATCTTGAGCGCGTCGCCGACGAGAAAAGGCAGAACGCCGAGCGCGAAGGCGCGCTCAAGGCCGACGAACGCCCCGAGCCAGGCCGCGCCGACGGCGTAGATTACGCCGTTGCCCAACGCCATCGCCGCGGCGGCACTGAGCACGCGGGAGTTCCATTCGCGCTCCGCGAGGTACCCCGTCACATAGGCCGCGCCCACAAACCCGACCAAGTAGCCGCCCGTCGGACCGGCAAGGTGTGCAATTCCCGCCCCGCCACCGGCGAACACGGCAAGTCCGGCGATCCCCTGTCCGAGGTAGGCGAGCACCGCGGATGCACCCCGCGCGCTTCCCAGGAGCGCACCGAGGAACAGCACGGCGAACGTCTGCCCGGTCACCGGGACCGGGCTGAACGGGACAGGGACGGCGATGTGCGCGGAGGCCGCGATCAGAAAGCTGCCGCCGATGACGACGACGAGGTCATAGACGAAGGCGTGTGTCCGGTGAACGGGGCGCAGCGACTGAGCAAGTGTCATTCGTTCCCCTTGGTTGTTGGAAAGGCAGACCGAGCCGCAGGGTGGAATATAGGAACAGTCCCGACGCATCTCAAGCGCAGGGCCGCAAGTGAGCTGCCTCAGGGGATGGGGCTGCCGTCCGGGTCCCTCCGCACGCCCCGGACGATGAAAGCCGGGTCCGCCCGTTCGCCTGTTGTTCCTCCGGCACATCGTCGTATTTTCTTACTCCGAAGGGAGCACCGCACAAAAGTCGGAGGATCGGCGGCGCACCAGATGGGGGAAGCGAAGGGAGTTGCCGGTCCGGGAGCTCACGGGCATCATCCAGTTCGTCCCGCTCCGCGATGCGGATGTCGGCGGACTGGCCGCAACGCGACGCCGGGCGGGCGGGTGTTGCACGCAGGAGCGCAGTTCGAGAGTCAGGTGTTGGGGCATGGAGCCGAAGCCTTTCACCATAAGCCTCACGTTTCGTCAGTGTCCGTCCGCACGGTATCCGATGGCGCTGAACCTGGCGCGGAGCTTCGAGAGCTACTGCGAGGAACAGGAGGATGGTGCGCTCGTGCATTCCGTTTCTGTTGCGGACGAACTCAAGCACCACGACCAGTTCGCTCGCTTCATTTCCCTCGTCAAGCTTGTCGGAACCTGGAAGGACACGGCGTTCACGGTATCCGGGAACGTGATGCCTCCCGCTGCCCTCGAACGCATTATCCATGTGGGCGAGTGCTATCAGCGTCAGCGCCGGTCGGGCAACCCGTATCACTACTGCAACGGGTTCGACCCGCGCCACGCTCCGACGCACTTCGGATGCAGACTGCTCACGGAGGTGAACCGGTATGTCCCGCACAACGGCGAGCAGCATCGGTCGGAGAAGGCGTGGTATCGCCACGGGGCGATGAGCGGCTCAGCGTTCAGGGTCGACAAGCAGAAGATCATCGCCATACTGAAGGACGAGTGGCAGGCAAAGCTCATCTACGCCTGCCCCGTCTTCAACCCCGACGCCGTTGCCGAGGAAGTCGCCTCCCTGTCCGATGAGATCGATCTCCAGAACGACCCGCGATGGATTCTGGAGCTTCGTTCCGACGGCACGACCGGCGTTCGCATGAGGACCCTTGCGAACCGAAGACGGGAGCAGGAATTGCTTCCCGAGCGCCAGCCAAACGGCTCCGACGGGAGTTCGGCGCGGGGGAATGGATACAACCCCTCCCGCCACGAGGACGAGTCGGACGCGGAATCCGCCGAGCGCGTGATACCGGATGTGCGGTTCAGCGACGTGTGCGGTCAGGGCAAGGCAGTCTCCGAGGTGCGCGACTGGGTGGAACTCCCGCTGCTCCATCCAGACCTGTTCGCACACGTAGGCGTCCCGACCCAGGTGGGTGTGATCCTGTACGGTCCGCCAGGCACGGGTAAGACCTTGCTCGCACAGGCAGTTGCCGGGGAGTGTCAGGCGCACCTTGAAGTCGTCAGCGGACCGGAGATTCTCTCCAAGTGGGTCGGTCAGTCGGAGGAGAACCTGCGGAAAATATTCGACCGCGCGCGAGGCATGGCTCCCTCGGTAATCCTGCTCGATGAGATCGACGCCATCGCACCAGCCCGTGACCGCTCGACGCATCGCCATGAGGTGACGCTCGTTTCCCAATTGCTCACTCTCATGGACGGACTGTACGACCGCGGGCAGGTGGTGGTCATCGCAACGACGAACCGGCTGGAATCGGTGGATCCGGCACTCCGGCGGCCCGGGCGTTTCGACTACGCCATACCGATGGAGCTTCCCGACACGGAGGGACGAAAAGCCATCTTCGAGCGCCACCTGAGGCGCATGGCGGTGTCCGACGAGGCGGACACGCTCTGGCTGGCAGGAGTCACTGCGGGCATGTCGGGCGCGGACATTGCTAAGGTGTGCCGACAGGCCGGCATGATCTGCGTCAAGGAAGCGATCCGACGGGGCTACCAGTCGCTGGAAAGCGTGAGAATCGAGCCGCAGAACCTCCTCGCCGCCCTGGAGGATTTCGGCCGTGCGCCGTTTGCCCCGGTGGCGCGGATCGGATCGTAGCGTCGTCCCGGGAGCGCGATGCTCGACGAACTGAGCGCGTCCGACTGAACCTTCTTAGGGTGGGTTGCCTGCTCGGCCCGGGTGACGCCCCTCCAACGGTGCAAGACGCGAGAGACCAGGAACAACGGGCATTCCGCCTCTTCCGGTGTCTTGGGGACCGGACTTCCGCCGAAGCAATAGAGTACCGTGCTCGTGAGAGGATGGCCGCTGGGCATCGGCTGCGCGCGGTACGGTTCGGAAGCCGGAACGATTCTACGAGGGACCATCGCCAAGGAGACCAGATGAGCCAGTCCGCTCTCTTGGACGCCGCAGCAGCTCTGTCCACAATCATGGACCTGAAAAAGGGCAGACTCGCCGTGTGCACGGTGACGCAGCGGCGTCGTCTTTCGGAAATGGCGGGGGTGTTTGCGGATGAGGAGAAGCGGCGAGCGGCGGAGACCGAACACGACGTGACGGTCTACGAGGTCTTTCGCACCGAGCCAGACGATCAGCCGTCTCTGAGTGCGCTCTGCTACGCGAGCACCGTCGTCTACCCGGGGCGGATCGGCGACGAGCACTTCATGACCCGGGGTCATACCCACACCAACGAGGAAGCGCCGGAAGTCTACCTCATGGTACGGGGTCATGGGATGATGCTCCTGCAGACGAAGGACTATCAGGTGCAGGCGCTGACCATGACTCCGGGAACGGTCCTGTACGTGCCGGGGGCGACGGCGCATCGCCTCGTGAACATCGGCGACGAAGCTCTCGTGACGTTTGCAGTCTACGCGCTCGCGGCGGGGCTGAACTACCGGCCTCTCGAGCTGCACGGGTTCAAACGGATCATCGTCGCCACGCCTGACGGGCCGGACCTTGTCCCGAACCCGCGCTTTCGCCTGACCGCTGCCGGGGACGAGTGAACGAGATGGGCACACGTGGTCAGCAGCGGATCCGCTGACGGCGTGGTCACGAAGCTGCCCCTCATCACCCGATAGCCACGCCCTGCCCGGCACGTGAGGCCGGTCAGTCGCAGCACGTTACGCCGGTTGAGCTGGCCCTTCCGTCTGCGCGGCAGGACTGGCCACCGCCGCCACACTCAGACTGTCGTAGGCCGCGGCAAGCGTCGCAATGCACCACGGTCCGACGATGATCAGCCCCAGTCCGAGGGTGATGATCGTCGCAACCGCGAGGAGGGCGGCCAGAAGCCCTGCGCCGAAGAGTTTCCCTTTGTGTCCCTTCGTGATCCTGCTGCTGAAGGAGAGGGCTTCCATCCCGGAAAGCTTCTTGTCCATAACAGCGAACAACGCCATGCAGTACATGAGCGAGAATATGATTCCCGGGACAATGAGGAGGATGAAACCAACGATGATGATAACCGTGCTGAGGAACCACGTGATCCATGCTGATCCGAACACGGAGAACCCATCGAATATCCCGCCCGCGCTCGTCGGTTCCCCGCGCACGGCCTTCAAGAACGTGTAGTACATTCCCACCACGATCGGCGGCGCGATGGCAACAATCACGATCCAACCAAGGATCGGGATGACTCCCACCAGTGACACGAGCACATAAAGCAGAAATGCGCCGATGAGCGTCCCCGGATGCGCTTTGAACGTCTCCCACCCGCGCCTGTACCACGCACCTACCGATATCGAACCGTCGTACGCCATCGCACACCCGGCCGGTTTGGGAACTCCCGCTCGTTCCCCGATTAATTTACCGCTTCGGTCAACTTCAGCGCCACAGTTTGGGCATGTCCCGCCGCCCCACATGGCTTGTTTGACAGACCGAGGGGACCTGAATCGAGGCAGTTTGTAATCACAGTTCTGGCAATGCTTTCGTGGCATCAGAAGGGCGATGAGCAATACGCCCAAAACGCCAAGTAACCCCCAACAGATACCGATTTGTATCATAGATCATCTCCTTTGGTGATGGTCAAACAGATCTGTGTCAATGAATGCCTACAATGCGGGCAAACGTGCGCGCCTTCTTCCACACGTTCTCGTTTTTCCTTTTGTCTCAAAAAGCTGCCCAACGTTCCGCATAACCCGCTCGGCGCGACGGCGGTAAGCGGATTGTCGAACTCGTATCCGGCTCGCACGACATCGGCCTCACGCCAGCTCCCGGCGTGCGGGTAGAACCCGTACCGAAACACCATCGTCCGGTGCTCCGGCACGAACGCCCGGAGGTGCATGTCCGCGCACGGGGCTGGGACTTGAACGTTTGCCATCCTCGCCCCAACCAGGCTCCGATGGACACTAAGTCATTCGTAGCCATCTTGGTGTCCCTTCTGTGCAGCCTGATCGGTAGGTAGCTGACGACGCGCTCGTGCCCAAGGATACGATATGCGCGTCTTGACGCAACAGGACGCGCAGCGTGCGTAGCCTGCTCACCTGACGGCAGTTACTCCGCTTCAGGCGCGGCATCTTCCTGGGGCAGCCACCGCATCGCCCAGACGGTGAGCGCGAGGAAGAATCCTACGTGCAGCTCATCTCGGCAGTGCCGAGGGAGCACCGATGTCATTCCGACGGGGCGCGGCATCATCTCTTGCTCCGTTCACCAGCGGAGACGAGACTTGATGTGGGCACACGCGCGGATGGGGTGACCACCTCCGTCGGAGCGTACGTTCCGTCGTCGAAGGGCAGGTCGTGCGTCCGCTGTGGTGGCGTGGGAACGCCCGCGATCTCGGCGGAAGGAGTTGCATCCGTGTCCCCGACCGCAGTGCCCGGAGCACTCGACGTTCGCAGCGATCGGCCGCCAAGCGGTCGCAGGTTTCGCCGTGGTGGCAGGTGAGGGTGTGCACATGGCAACACGTGGTCTCGCCTCCGTGGTCACGATGACCGTTTTCTACTGGATCTCGGACCTCATCGTCGCCCTTTGGGTCGGCGGGCTACTGACGGTGGGCCACCTTTTCGCCCTGCCCCTGGAACTCCTCCCGGGCGATGCCGGGCCGCAGGCGGCTGTATTGGCCGCCGAAACCGCCATCGGCATGATCGACAAGCTCCGCCCGCTCTTCGTGGCCGCTGCGATCATCCTGATCGCCAGCGTGGTGCTGAGCGTCATCCTCGAACGGCAGGCGCGCCATAGCGTCGGCTGGTGGGTCATGTGGGTCGTGAGGTCGGCGGTGTCCGTGGGGATGGTTGCCGTGGGTTTCTACTCTCTCGGCGAGATCGCTGCGGGGGTCGCCCAGGTTGAACAAGATATCGCCTCCGTCCGGAGCCCCACGGCGTCGTTCCCAGGGACGGACACCACCGCCGTGCGGCAGGGCCTCGCTCCGTCGTCATCCCTTCCCGGAAGCAGGACGTTCGGCGAGGGCACGACCGAGACGGTGTTCGCTGGCCTGCGCGCCCTTCACGGCACGTACAAGAAGTGGATGTGGATCGAGTTCGTGCTCGGGGCGTTCATACTCCTCGCCGGAGCCATCAAGGAGGCGGCGTGGCGGCATTCGTGGGTCACGGAGCGCGAGATTGGGCGTCGCGTCCGGGAGGTGAAGGAATCCGCGGAGGAACGAGCCTCGGAGGACTCATCTCAACCTGGCGACGACCACACGCAGGAGGCGCGCAGGTGAGGGCCGACAATGACCCCGTTTCGCCTGATCGCTGCAAGCAGGCTGCTTGAGGTCCGCACCCAGCGGTATGTCCTGTCGGCGGAACGCCGAGAGGGAACCTGGCGCGCTCGGCTGGCGGTGACCCACGGCGGCGGCGAAACACCGTGCCTCGAGCTGATGGGCATCCAGTACGACGGCGAACTCCAGCCGTTTCGTCGCATGTATCTCGTGTCCGCCAGCGAAAGCACGTTCGAGGTGCGCCTCGACCCGGAGGACCGCGTGCGTTGCCACATCTCCGGCGATGCGCAGGGAGAGGAACTGACCATCGCGCTGTGCGGGGACGCCCGTGAGGTCGAGGGTGGTACCTCACTTCGTCTGTGGCTGCGGAACGCCCCCGTTCTTCCCGACCACCGCACGATCGGCTGGCCGGACTGTCATGCTGCACTCGCGACCGCCTTCGGGACGTGTCGAATCGACGCAGACACCCTCGCCGTCGCTTCCGATGGGGCGGTCCAACCGCTGAGCGGACACGCGCCGCTCAGTCAGGGGTATCGGTACGCGGAGATGATCTTCAGGGTTTCCGCCGCTCCGTAGCGTTCACGAATCACGGAACCCGGGGCGGCGCGGGGGCTGCATCCCCCCCATCCACAACGATACCGAGAGAAAACGACACGCATGCCCAGGCCATCCTACGACCTCCTGATCCGCCGCGGTCGGATCGTTGACGGGAGCGACTCTCGGTGGTTCGTCGGCGACGTGGCGATCAAAGGCGACCGGATCGTCGCCGTCGGCGCTCTCGGAGACGCCTCGGCGCGGCGCGTCCTCGAGGCTTCGGGGAAGGTCGTCTGCCCCGGCTTCATCGACCTGCACACCCATGGCGACCTCGTCCACCTCGCCGAGCCGGACGCAGCGCCGCGCGTCATGCAGGGCGTCACGACGGACGTGATCGGGCAGGACGGGCTATCGTATGCGCCGGTTGACGCGCCGACCCTGGCCTACTTCCGGGAGCAGTTCAAAGCGGTCAACGGCGATCCGCCGGGGCTTTCGTACGACTGGCGGAGCGTGAGCGAATTCCTCGCGCAGTTCGACGGCAAGACCTCGATCAACGTCGCCTATCTGCTCCCGCACGGCCCGGTGCGCGTGCTCGCCATGGGCGGCCCGGAGGACCGTCCGCCGACGGAATCGGAAATGCGGCGGATGAAAGACCTTGTGGCGCAAGGCATGCGGGAGGGGTGCGTCGGCTTCTCGACCGGCCTCACCTACGCGCCGATGAGCTTTGCCTCGACCGACGAGATCGCCGAGTTGTGCGGTGTCGCGGCTCGCTTCGACGGTGTGTTCATGCCGCACCTGCGCAGCTACGGCACGAAGGTGATGGAGGCGATGGACGAGGCGGTGCAGATCGCTCGCCGGTCGCGTATCGCACTCCACTTCACGCACCATCAGGTCGTCTACCCGGTCAACGAGCATCGCGTCCAAGCGTACCTCGACATCATCGACCGGGCGCGGGCGGAGGGCATGGACGTGACGTGCGACAGCTACCCGTACGTCGCCGGTTCCACGTTCCTGCGCGGCTTCCTCCCCGGCTGGACACAACGAATGAGCGTCTCCCAGTTCATTGAAGCTCTTCAGAACCCGACGATTCGAGGACGCATTCGCAACGAACTGGAAGTGACCGGCTGCGACGGCTCGCACGGTGTCCCCATCGACTGGACGAAGGTGCAGATCAGCGGAGTGAAGACCGAGAAGAACGCGGAGTGGGTCGGCATGCGAATCGCCGACGCGGCGCGGGAGGCGGGGGTAACACCATTCGACTTCGCCGCCGAACTGCTCGTCCAAGAGGAAGGAGAGGTGGCGTGCGTCGCGTTCATGGGGTTTGAGCACGCCGTGCAGGCGATCATGCAGCATCCGGCGCATATGGTCGGGTCGGACGCGATCATGACCGGTGCTCGCCCGCACCCGCGCGCATGGGGATGCCACGCGCGGTACCTCGCTCGGTACGTCCGGGAACTCGGCATCCTGCGGCTTGAGGAAGCCGTGAGGAAGATGACGAGCGCCCCTGCCGCTCGGATCGGGCTGACGGACCGCGGGCTAGTTAAGAAGGGATTGGCGGCGGACATCGTCGTGTTCGACCCGGAGACGATTCAGGATACCGCGACGTTCGAGGACCCGAAGCAGCACCCGACGGGCGTTCATCTCGTGATCGTGAACGGCCAGATCGTCGTGGATGAGGGCCGGCACACGCACGTGAGGAGTGGAAGGGCACTGAGGAGGGGGTGATCCATGATTCAGGCGAATGACATTCGGGACTTACGGCCCAAGGACGAGGAGACGCAGCAGCTCATAGCGAAGCTTGCACGGCTCCGCCGACGGAGAAACCGATTCTACCTCCGACGGAGAAACCGATTCTACCTCACGGCTGGCGAGTTCGACGAGATTCTGAAGTGGAAGCTGGGTGGGCAGTACGGACGTGTCCGCCGACTACTTGTGCAGAACGATGAGAAGACCGTCCGGACAGTGACGGGCACCGCTCTCACGATTACCCACGACGATAAAGACTATGAACTGGAGCTTCGCGTAAGCATTCTCTGCACGCTCCGCGGGGTCGGCGTTCCCGTGGCATCGGCGGTGCTAGCGCTCCTGTTTCCGAACGAGTACGGGGTGATCGACTTCCGTGTATGGCGACAGCTATTTGGCGAGGATCGGACAACGTTCTCCATACCCGACTACAAGCGCTACGTGGCGAAGTTGCGCGAGATAGCTGCGGAACTCCGCTGGCCAGTTCAAGAGGTTGATCACGCCATTTGGGAATACGACAGGAACCACGCGGCTCATGTAGCCTAGCAGGTGCATGTCGGTCCCACCCCTGATCCCGCGGCCGCCCGCGAACGCCAGCGCGTTCGAGTGCATCCGGTCCCTTCCCCAGTGGGGAAGGGCAGGAGACTCGCGAGAGTTTCCGGTATGAGGGCACGCATTCCCTCTCGCAACGAGTGGCTTGAACGTCCAGCGGTCCGCTTCACCACCCTATTTCGTCAATCACCTCCCTCGTAATCCGCACCCACTTCTTCACCCGCGTCGGGTCGTTCTGGACGGTCTCCACATCCTTGAGCGTGATGTCCACGTGACACTCGCGACACCCCTCAAGATCGTTGCGCAGCTTCGTGCGCACATAGTCCGGATCGAAGCCGCACGAGACCATCTCCGCCGGGCTGGGACGGTAGCTGAGCACATAGTCGGTCCCGATCTGCTCGGCACATTTGCGGACGTCGGCCATGGGCGAGACGGCGATGCGGCGCAGGTTCGGAATCCGCCGCAGGTAGGGGATCTTCCGCGTCAGGTCCTCGCAGCACCCGTAGGCGAGAAGGCCGAACTTCTCCACGATGGGAAGCTGATACTGGAGCATGAACTCCCAGAACATCTCCGGCCCGACGAGCGTCGTCTCCTGTGATGCGCAGAAGTGCCAGAGGTCCCTTCGGAGAACGCCCGTCCCCTCCGGCGCGGGGTCGCGTAGCTCTTCGGCGTAGGGCATCGCCTGGTTCTGGTGGTCGAGAAGCGACCAGTGGCCCGCTTGCTCGGCCTCCTCGTGCGCCTTCAGGATGCCGTCGCGCATGAAGGCGAGCACTTCACGGAGCCACGCCGGGCGGTCCATCATGTCCCACATCATCCCGTCCACGCCGCGCAGATAGGCAAGCTGCGTCGAAATGTCGCCGTTCCACATTCTCCAGATCGGCGCGCGGCTCACGGCGACCGGGACGATATCGCCGAACAGCTCGTGCGTCCGCGCAGCTTCCCGCGCCGTCGCTTCCTCGTCCACCTGATGGCGCGGGACGACCATCCGTCGCGCATCTTCGGGCGACTTGATTGCCGGGTCGATCTTCTTCGCACCGCGCGGGTCCGGCCCGGCGATCCAGCGCGTCGGCAAGCCCCACACGCCGTCGGGAGGCCATGCGCGCACCGCCTCAACCGTCACCCACGGCTCGAAGACCGAGTCGTCGTCGAGAGCGTGCCAGAAGAGCATCCGTCGGAAGAAGTCCTCCCACCGGCGGCAGAACGGGTCCTCGCAGGCCAGGCGCGACTCCGACATCTCACCCCACGCGAACGCGCGGACATAGATGAGCGGTCGGGTCCTCGTGAGGCTGTTGTGCCGCCGCCAGAGGTCGCGTCGTGGAGCCTGCACGTCTTCATGACAGATCTCGTCGTACCGCCTCGCGAGATCACGCACAGCGTCTCGGTCTTGTGGGCGCACCGTCGTGTTGCTCATCGTGTGCATCCGCTACCTCACCTGACCAGCCGTCCGTACACCTCCGCGTCCACGAGGGACGTGCCGGTTTGCCCTTCGACCGGGACACCAGTGAGGATCGCTCCCGCTCGGACGAGCGGTGCGGCGGCTTCCTCGACCATCGCCTGTGGCCAGGCGAGCACCGAGGCGAGCTTCCTGACAGGGACCGCGCCGCACACGTTCACCCAGAGCCGCACGAGCTTCCGGCGGGCGATGGCGGGAGGAATCCCCTCGGCCTCGCGCAAGTCCTGTGCGAACAGCTCGTCGAGCGTACCCCACACGTACGTGAACGGGTCGTGCCGCTCTTCCGTCTTCACCACCTCAAGCGCGCCCTGTGCCTCGCTGAGTGCATCCGTAAGTGCCTTTCGGTCGGTGATACCGGTGCGCTGTCCGACTTCCTCCGTCGAGATGGGTCCGGTCTGGCGCAAGACGTTCACCACGGCGTCGGCTTGCGGCGAGAGCGAAGCTTCAGGATGGGCGGCGATCACCGTTGGAAACCACGCTCTCGCCACGAACGACGGCTTCCTAAGGAACAACCGCCCGTAGTAGGCTACCCCGGCCTCGACGAGGGTCTCCTTCGCACCCCAGACAAGGCCGACCGCCCGATCGTGGTGCGAGTGCTTCGGGAAGAGGGGCTTCCGCTCTCCGCATGCCGCGACCCACAGCGTCGGCACTCCGAGCGAATAGCCCCCGAAGGCGAGGCAGCACGGTACCTCCTCGACGAAGCGCGCCGCCCGAGCATCGTCGGTGACGCGAAGCTGCGACGTTCGATGCCAGCGTTCGTCGCGGTACTCGTCAAGCGCTTGGTGGGAGATCGTTCGAGGATCGGCCATGGGCGCGACGCCTTTCATCCCGGGACCGGTTCCGAACCCACCTCCCGAATCCATCCACGCGCCCATTCGACGGTGTCAAGGCCGAGGTCGCAGATGCAACTGGCGAGGAAGATCATGCCGCCGATGCGCCCTGACCGCAGCCACGAAAGCCCGATCTCGCACTGCCTTCTGAACGTTCCGAGGGGGATCGGCTTCTTCTCGCCGTAGTCCCACATATAACAACCGAGCACCTTCGGCATCTCCGGCGCGATGCGCTCGGCGCGCTCGAAGTTCGCTTCGAGCCTGGCGAGGTTCTCCGCACGCCAGGTCCAGAAGGTGAGCACGTCGCACCGTTCGAGATACGGCGCTACGGAGAGGTCGAGCTGGTGGTCGTAGAGCACCACCCAGAGGGGAAGCTTCCGCCCGCACTTCGCCAGTTCGCTTTTCGCGCTCGTCAGGTCATCGGGGCTGATCGGCGCGAGGCTTCCGTCGGGCTTCGGGGCGTGGAAGAAGTCGTCCATTATGACCGCGACAATACTCGGGAACTTCGTCGCGAGGTCCCGGACCCGGACGATCTCCTGGGGCGAGGTACGTCCGGCGTCGCCGACGATGGACCACACCACGTGGTCGAGCGACGAAAGCGCGAGGGCGTGCTGGTCGTATGGTGGCTTCGGCTCCCCTTGGTAGTTCACCATGACAACGCCGGGAACACCGAGGTAGCACGCCGCCTCGGTCGGCGTCATCCGCGATGTGGCGGGTAGTTCCCAGCCGGAGTTGTGGCTCCCCGCGACGTGCCCCCACAGCCAGAACCGATCTCGAACCGTGGTCATGCTCAGCCCTCCTCCTCTTCCTTATCCTCCCCGACCCGGTATGCCGCGCGCGGCCACCGATCAGGCCGTCGTGCCCGGCACGGGTCGGTAGCCCGGTTTGCCGTTGCACATGAGCTTCACCCATGCCCAGAACGTGACGTTCTTCTCGCCTGACGCCCGGATGACGAAACGCACCGTCGCCGTCCGCCGGGCCGGGATCGTGAGGCCGACGTTGCGCGGCGTCACCTCCGCGAGACCGTACCCACCGACGACCTCGCCCCACATCTCGGGCGGCGTTATCACCGCAAGCTCCGAATCGAGCGGCTGCCACCACGGATTCCGCACGCGCACGACGATGTCGTGCCCATCGCGGAACACGCCCCACTCCGCCTCGCGCTCCTTCACGACGTCCATCCGGTTCAGGCGGACCGAGCCGCCGCCGCCGATCTTCACCTCGGTCTTCCGGCCCGCTTCGAGCACGTCCTGATAGAGCTGTCCCCCGTATTCCATTCGTGCTTTGATGAGGCCCGTTCGGCGATACTTCTCACAGGCGACGACGATCTCGGTCGTCGCGTGCTCGCGGGGATGGAGCCGGTACGGGATCTCCGAGGGAATGAGGGTCCAGCCTTCCGGGGCGATGAGCTGCGCCGTTCCGCTGATTTCCCGGTCGGTGACGTTGTTGTTGATCGTCACCCGAATGCGTCCGACGGTCGGGAAATTGCCGCCGACGTTCTCGATTGGCAGCTCACCGGTAATGTAGATGCCCACGGGCAGGTAGCCGATCGGATGTGCGTCGGCGTTGTGCTTCCAATAGCGGCAGTAGACCGGCTGCACGGGCTCGGTCTGGCGACCGAGCTTGGGGCTTTCGCCCTGTGGAACCCGGACGCCCGTCAACGACGCGATGTCCGGCACGAGCATGATGGTCTCAACGGAGTACGGACCGAGGGACCATTCGACCTCGCCGTCTTTCACCGGTACGCCCCCGCGATCCTCCTCCATGAGGTCCACGGCACGTGCTTGCGCGATTCCCGCTGCGATCCGTAGCCCTCCCCGGCTTCCCCTGCCGTTCGCGTTGTACGCCCGGACAACGATCCCGTTTCGCGGATCGCTCGTGCGGCTCTCGAAGCAGACCGTCGGGTTCCCTCTCGGTTTGATCGCGCTGATCACGGCGTCCGACGCATCGAACGACAGGAAGGCGTGCGTCGGCGGCAGCGTGCCTCCACGTCCCGTCGGGGCGACGGCGGTAAGCGGATTGTCGAACTCGTATCCCGCTTGCACGACATCCGCCTCACGCCAGCTCCCGGCGTGCGGGTAGAACCCGTACCGAAACACCATCGTCCGGTGCTCCGGCACGAACGCCCGGAGGTGCATGTCCGCCCACGGGGCCGACTTCGTGAGCATGAGCGTAAGCATCCCGTCCGGTTCGAGGGCGGCGCCGCCGGTGCCGTTCGTGAGCACGGCAAACCCGTAATCATCAACTCCGCCCGGCGTTGCGCGGAAGTCAGACCCCTCCGGGAGCCTGACGCGCCCGTCCGCCGCCAACTGCTCGCCGATCTGCGCGACCGCCCTCAGCAGCATCTCGTGTGAGGTCGCCGTCAGGATGACGACCGGAACTGGGTCCCAGCCGCCCGGGACATTCCCGTCCTCCGCCACGATCATCGCCCAGCCCCGTTCCCTCTCCATCTCGTTGAGTTTCCTCGTGGCACGACGCGGCAAGCGCTTCAGCAGCTCATTAACGTAGCTGTTGCTCCCGGCGACCGAGACCGCGACCCAGTTGTTCGTCATGTTCAGGTCGTCGAGGCGGTTCCAGACCGTGTTCTCGAGCTTCGTCTTCTCGCTGCCCGGCTCCTGGAAGCGATCCTCGAGCGGTCTTCGTCGGGGCATGTCGTCATCGTCGTACATCGGGGTGCAGGTGACGCCCGCGTGGGCGAACGCGGTCATAAGCGGCTCTATCGCGGTCTCGAGCGCCTCGTCGTGCGGGATGATCAACCCGGTCAATCCGAGGTTGAGCGAAGAGTTGCTACCGGCATCCACCCGCGCCGACCAGCCCGCCTCCAGCCAGTTGTAGACCGGGAACACGACGCAATCGGAGTGCTTTGTGTTGCCGCCGGTCCGGTAGTCGAACTTGAAGCGGTTTCGCTTGGTCGCGATGCTGCCGAATCGATCCTCGACAACGGGCAACGAGCCACCGAGCGCGAGGGGCGTTGCGACGACGAACAGGTGGTCGTCGCGCCGGTACCCGGCGATGACGACGCTCGCCTCGATGGTGCGCTGCCCGGGGCGAAGGGTAACCGTACGACGATAGGAGCAGATGTCGGCGAGACGGCCTGCGATGCTTGCCGTTTCGCCAACAGGGGTACTGTCGATACGGACCTCCGCCGACCACTGCGAGGCGTGGTGCCGCGCGCCGGTCGTCCGGAATTCCCAGGGAGAACCGCCCCGGACGCCGCGCTCGTGGAGGGCGACCAGGTCGTTCCCCACCCCGATGCTCCCGTCAATCAGCTCCCGGCCCGTCCGCTTGTCGGTAAGGCTGGCGATTCCTCCGCCGCGTGCCGGGTCCAGCATGATCTTCCAGAATTCGTTCTCCAGGCAGGGGTTCGATGGCGGTGCGCCCGTCTCCGAACGGGCCGCTCTCGGCGCCCCTTTGCTCCCGCTCCCTTCCCCACGCACCATCGGACGGACGGTCACCGTCGTATACCCCACGCTCCGTACCTCCGGCGCAAGGAACGTCAGGCGCTCGCCATCCAGAATGCACGGAACCGCATGCCCATCCGCGGAGCGCACCTCCACATCTTCGGCATCCAGCGGCTTCGGGACGCTGACCATCCCCCGGCGCGGCCAGTTGAGCGAGTTGAACACGATGACCGATGCGCCGTCCCGCGGTCGTTTGGCCGCCTCGGCGATGAACGCCGTCGCGCGACCGACGACATCGCTGCCCAGCTCGAGCGCCTCGCGGTATCCTGCCATGAGGTCGAGGTACGATACGTCGCACGGCGTGCCGCTGAGCGCGTCGTGGTGCTGGGCGAAGAGCAGGAGCCGCCACGCCTTGTCGAGGGCGAGATCGGGATACTCGGCTCCCATGAGCGCCGCGAACGTCGCCCACTTCTCGGCACTCACGAGCAGGTTCTCTCCCATCCGGTTGGCGATCTTCATCTCCGGGCGCGAGTGCGTCGTTCCGACGTGATACTGCGAGGGGCTACGGCTCGTCAGGCGAAGGCGCGCGCCGTCCTGGGTCAGGCCGCGCAGGAAGTCCTCCGGCCCGGTCATGGTCACCGGCGGGTATGACCGCGCCATCTCCGTTGTCCGGCCGATCATCCAGGCGCTTGGAGACGTGAAGTCCCCGGCGTCGACGACGAGGTGGCGACGGATGCCGAACGAGAGCTTCTCTTCGAGGAGGCTGGCTGTCGAACTGATGAGACGGTCGAGGCTGTGCGTTCCCCAGCCGTAGAGCGTGCGGACGTGGGGCAGCGCCGTCCCGTCGAGCGCGAGATGGCGGAAGACCGGCGGGAATCCGACGACGGGCTTCGACCAGAGGACACCGATGAGGCCGGACTTCGCGGCGATCTGGCTCAGCTGTGGGATGTGGCCGAACACATCCCACGCGTGGTACACCCCCGGCTCACCGCCGAGGAACTTCCGATGGAAGCCGTACCCGTACAGGATGTTCCGGATGATCGCCTCGCCGGAGCAGTTGTTCTCGTTTGGCTCGTTATAGGAGCTGCCGAGGTGTACCTGTCCGCGCTGGATGAGGCCGAACAGCGCCGCGCGGTAGTCCGGGTACTCGTCCACGAACGGCTTGAGGTAGTCGATCTCGTGGAGGAAGGCACGGTAGTTCGGGTCGGCGAGGCAGCCGTCGAGAAGCTGGCGCACGTTCTCCATCGAGACGAGGTTGTAGTGGTGCTGGTCCGATACCCAGACCGGATCGCAATGGAAGCCCTCGACGACGTGGATGATCCCCGGCGCGGGCGGCTGAGGGATCATCACCGTCGTCGAGAGCTCGCGAGCGCTCTGGACTACCGTGAGCTGTGACTTCGTGCCCGGTTCGAGCGTGCCGAGCGGAGCCTCAAGCCGGAGCGAGCGCGCCTCACGAGGTCCGAGCGTTACGCGGACCGGAGCGCCCGCGGACTGGCCTTCGAACCGGGTGCGAACACCCTCCGCACACGCCGACTCGTCAGTCCGGTTGACCAGGACGAGGTGCACCACCGCCCGCAGATCGCCCGGGCGTCCCCGCCAGAGACCGGGCAATCTCACGAGCGCCGCGCCAATGCAGTCATCGAGCGCCCGAACGACCCCTCCGAACACGTCGATCTGCCATGCGTAGCGCCGGTGCGCCCCGCCGGAGATCTTGAGAAGGAGACAATGCTCGCCTTCGGTCAGATGGACTCCGAACACCTCTTCCGCCCGTCCGACTTCCACTCCGTCGAGCAGGACTTGCACCGTTGACGCGCGGTATTCGCACATCCCGGTCACCCAGAGCGCACAATCGACCGCCGTGTCGGTGACGAGGTAGGTGGCGGCGTACGCGATGGCGGTGTCGAACTGCGGGTAGCGCGCCTGAAGGTCGTACGAGGCGGACCCGCTGAGCTTCTCCCATCGGCAGACACCGGCCACGAGGTCCGGATTCTTGTGCTCCATGCCGAGGATCGGGCGCACGGTCGTCTCGCCGCCGAGCGGATCGCTTTCGACGGCATCGGCGCGACCGATTTCCTGCTCTCGATAGAGGTTCTCGTCGAGTCGGAACGGTCCGAGCGCGAGCCATTCGGTGAGGGCGACGCACTGGCCGAGCGATGCGACCGGAATGATCGGACGACCTGCTTTCCAGCGGGGAACCTCGGACATCGGAGACTCCTGCGGCGGATGATGCGGGAGCGCAGACACGCGCCCGACGCGCGGTCGTTTCGCGTTCGCTCACTAGATGCAAACACGACCCGGACGACGGCGCAAGCCGTCGAGACGGGAAGCGCTCGTCCCGTCGGGGATGTGCATATTCACCACGTTGCGCCGGAGGGCTGCGCGGTACCAGCCCTTTTTCATCGCATCACTCCAACGCATCCGGAACACGGCTCAGGCGGGGATTCCGAACGGGCCGGACATCCTGCGAAGCGAAGCCGAGATGTCCTCGTGCACCCGCGTGCCGCACGTACCGAAAGCGGCGCACTCGTTCTGATGTCGGAGGGGCGGCAGAGGCGTGATCGCTTCACGCCACGGCGAAGGCGCGAAGGCTTGCCTCGGTCGGGCGCACGTCATTGCTCCCGGCGCGACTGTTATCGCTTCCGTCGCCTCGTCGGGTTCTTCGTCGTGATGGCGACGGGCGCCGGTCGCTCCGATGCGTTGTCCTCCGCAAGTTCCGGCTGTCTGCGCATGAGCCAGAACTGGTGCGCCGAGGAGAGGATGTTGAACATGAGCCAGTAGAGCACCAGACCCGAAGAGAGGTTGTTGAAGATGAACAGCATGACGACCGGCATGATGTAGACGAGCATCTTCTGCTTCGGGTCGGTGATCGTGAGCTTCTGCTGAATGAACATCGAGATGGCCATGAGCACGGGCAGGACCGACACGTGCGAGCCGTAGAACGGGACGCTGAAGGGCACTGTTGCGACCACATCCGGCGCGGAAAGGTCGCTGATCCACCAGATGAACCTCGCCTGCCGGAACTCGATGTTGGCCAGCACCGCATAGACGGCGAAGATGATCGGCATCTGCAGGAGCATCGGCAGGCAGCCGCCGAGCGGGTTGAACCCATGCTCCTTATAGAGCTTGAGCATCTCCTGGTTCATGCGCTGCTGATCGTTCTTGTACTTCTCCCGGATCTCGTCCATCAACGGCTTGAGCTTCTGCATCTTGGCCGTGCTCTCGAGGCTCTTCTTCGTGAGCGGGTGTAGCACGATCTTGACGAGGACCGAGAAGATGACGACCACCCAGCCGTAGTTCGGGATGATCCGGTGCATCTGGATGAACAACCAGTAGATGCCCTTCGAGATGGGACGGATGACCGCCCATCCGAGGTCGGCGCCCTGATCGAAATTGTGCCCCGCTGCTGCGAGGATGCCCACGTTGATGGGTCCGAGGTAGAGGTCTCCCTCGATCTGCGACCGGGTGACATCGAACGGGACGATGCTCCAACTGTAGTCCACGAATTGGTTGGACAGCCCGTGTCCGCGCAACGTCACGTCCCACCGCTCCACGTTCGAGGGTGCGAAGGCGGCGAGGAAGTACTTGTTGCGGATACCCACCCAGTCGGTCTGTCCGACGAAGTTGGACGAATCCGACTTGTTGGGGGTGTGCAGCGTCTCCAGTGAGCCGCCGACGTACGCTTCGGCCTTCATCTGGGCGATGCTGCGCGCGAAGTTGCCTTCGGCGTCGGGGACGTGTCCCTTCCAGGTGAGCACGATGCGCTCGCTGTGGAGCGAATCGAGGAATCCGGCGCGGAAGCCCACCGTGTACCGGCTGCCGCGGAAGGTGTACCGCTCGTACACGGTGTGCCCACCCAGAAGGGCGTACGTGAACCCGATCGTGACGCTGTCACCGTCGGCGATTGCATACCTGTCGCGCTCGGCGTCCGTCGAGAAGGCGCGTCGGCGGAGATCCGTCTCTTTTCCGGCGGAACCGACCAAGACACCCATCCCCTGCCCGTCGCTCGGCAACAGGGCCACCGGCCTGCCGTCCGGCTGCACGTAGTCCTTCAGTTCCACCGCTCTGAGCGCCGCGCCTCTCGAGGAAACCGTAGCCTCGTACTTGGGGGTCGAGACGGCGATAGTGCGCACCACTGCCGTATCGCCGAGGGGACGCGTTCCGGTGGCGTGTTCCGGCGACGGCTGGGAGGAGGTGGCCGCTTCCGCCTGTCCCTCGATAATACGCTCGACCCTCGCGGTTGAATCTTCCTTCCAGGCGCTCGCCGTGTCGGCACCGGACTGGACGGTGCTCGCCCGTTCGGATGGTTTCGGCTTCCCGCCCGTCCACTCCATCCATTTCGGCCAGAGCAGCCAGATGAGCAGGATCAGGACGAGTGCGATGATCGTGTTGCGGTCCACAGGAGATGATTCCTCTCACGGTACAGGGTCATAGCCGCCGCGACTGTAGGGATGACATCGCGCTACGCGCCGGACGGTGAGCCAGAAGCCTTTCAGGAAGCCGTGTCTGTCGAACGCCTGCAACCCGTATTCCGAACAGGTCGGTTCAAACCGGCACGACGGACCCACCAGCGGGGAGATCGCCACCCGATACGTCCAGATGAGCGCCGTCGCCGCCAGCACGGGCCAGCGACGCGGAGACAAGTCGCTCCAGTTCATGCGAGAGGTCCCGGTACGATGCTGACGATGCGGCGGTGCGCACCGTGACGAGGAGGGGACGGTCCAACCGCAAGTGCTGAGCGGCCTCTTTTAACCGCCGCCGCACTCGATTCCGCTCGTGCGCCTTGCCGAGCTTGCGCCCGACCGTCACGGCGACCCATGGCGCTTCATCGACCGCGCCCACCCAGACGAGCATCCAACGCCCGACCCTGGGTTCTGTCGAGTCGCGTATGCGTCGAATCCGTCGCCCCGTCGCCGTCGTCCGACCCATCGCCAGGCTCTCACACGGCGAGCCGTTTCCGTCCCTTCCGGCGCCGGCGGTTGAGGACCTTCCGGCCGCCGGGAGTGGCCATGCGTGCGCGGAAGCCATGAGTCCGTTTGCGTCGCGTGTTGTGCGGCTGGTATGTGCGTTTCATCGTCCATCCTCGTGTTGTCGTGATTGCTTTCACTGCTTGGAAGAGAAACCTGAACATAACAAGGTAGAACATCCGCAAAAGCCGGTCAACGAGCGCGGACCGGGGGTGACGGCTGCGCGGAGAAAGCTTACCTTCCCTATCTGGCACGCGATCGTCGGGATCGGCCCCTCTACGCGGGGTGAGGGCCTGACGTGACGCGGTACCTGTCTCAGCTCCCGGAGAAGACGAGTATGCGGAAATTCGGTGAGATCGTCGTCGACGAAGGGTACGCGACGGAGGAGCAGATCGAGGCCGCCCCGCAGTATCAGAAGACATCCGACATCCTCGTCGGGAAGATCCTCGTGGACATGCGCACCATCACCCACGCCGATTCGGAAGGCGTCGCGGAACATCTTCGAGCACCACAGGGGAAGGGGAAGAGATTCGGCGCTGCGGCGGTGGCGTTCGGAGTGTGCACCGAGGCCGACGTGCAGAAGGCGCTCGAGTTCCAGCGCACCAGCAAGGGGTTACTCGGCGACCTGCTCATGGCGCTCGGCTACATCAACGAGCAGCAGCGCGACAAGATCCTCCAGGTGTAGATGGACGAGATGCGATACGGCTGAACGTGCCAATCGCCGTGAGGACTCGTACGGGCGGATCCTGTATTTGCCCCTAGTTCCGGGCGATCACAAGGATCGCCCCTTGTATCTTCCGTGGTGCTGCTGGCAGCATGGGGCACGAGCCAGCGGCAGTTGATCCCCCCGTCCGCGCGGGCGGGGGGACATGAGGAAGCGGCGTGAC
>Ga0315282_10003325_pt1 | contig 28896 bp, 31 predicted proteins | sample YL17G07_20_MG_FD_203693 | JGI IMG/M metagenome (GOLD analysis project Ga0315282, IMG submission 203693) | Sediment microbial communities from Yellowstone Lake, YNP, Wyoming, USA - YL17G07_20 | ecosystem: Environmental > Aquatic > Freshwater > Lake > Sediment | place: USA: Wyoming | collected... | reverse complement strand
TCGGGGCGGCGGGATTTGAACCCACGACCTCGTGCACCCAAGGCACGCGCGCTAAACCAAACTGCGCTACGCCCCGGCTACTAAAAGCAGCGCAAGCAGTGTCTATGGCCACGGAGAACCGCACGTAGCGCGGCTACTGACTTCCGGAGCCAGGATACTCGGACATTACTTACGCAGTTGTCAATAAACCAGTCCTGACAACAGAATTCTTCGGCGCTAACCCATTCCATGTGTCTCGTTATTGTATCTACACTGACATATTCTAAACTTTTCGCGGGGAGTGTCAAAACCTTTCTTTCTGCCAACGATGTCTTCCCTATTCCCGCGCCGCAAACGGCGGGCTTGACAGGCATAGCGCAAAACAGTTATTATTGTGAGGTCCATAATGGGAGAGCGAGATTTGATTGACGACCTGCTTGCATCTGTTCAAAGGCCGTCCCGCTATATAGGCGGGGAACCAAACTCTGTTCTAAAAGACCACTCGCAGGTGAACCTGAAGATTGCGCTTTCGTTCCCGGACATCTACGAGGTGGGGATGAGCCATTACGGTCTGCTCTTGCTCTACGACATTTTGAATGCGCAAAAAGAGATTGCTTGCGAGCGGGTATTTCTTCCGTGGGTTGATATGGCAGATTTGCTACGCAAGCGTGGACTGGCGCTTTCATCTCTTGAGAGTGATACTTCTCTGAAAGAGTTTGACATTGTCGGAATATCTATCCCTCACGAACTCGTGCTCACAAATATAGTGGAACTTCTTCAACTTGGTGGCATTCATCCTCTGGCGAGTGAGCGAAGAGAGAATCTGCCTCTCGTGATAGGCGGTGGAAGCGGCGTGTTCAACCCTGAACCCGCAGCAGACCTCTTTGATGCGCTTGTCATCGGTGATGGGGAGGAAGCAGTCCTGGATATTTCCCGCGCATTTATGGAGTGGCGAAAATCGGGACGCAAAAAAGAGGCGCTTCTTGAGTCCCTCGCAAAAATAGATGGCGTCTATGTTCCGTCCTTTTTCAGAGCGGACTACTCTGATAGCGCGCTGACCAGAATTGTTCCCGCATTTGACTGGTATAGACAGGTAAAGAGACGCATTCTGAAGAATCTTGACCTCTCTCGCATTCCTTCAAAGCCGATGGTGCCGAACACGGAGTTGATACACGACAGGCTGACGGCGGAGGTAATGCGCGGCTGCACAGCAGGATGCAGGTTCTGCCAGGCGGGAATAACTTACAGACCGGCGCGGGAGAAAGAGCCGCAGGCGCTTCTGGAACAGATAACCGCGGCACTTCGTGAAAGTGGGTATGAGGAAGTTTCGCTGCTGGCGCTGTCAGCAGGCGATTATGCTAACTTAGAGACACTGACTGAGGCTCTGCTGCCCCTTTGCGCGAGAGAGAAAGTTGCTATTTCGCTTCCGAGTCTGCGTGTAGGAACACTTACTGACAAAATTATTGAGAGGATACGGTCCCTGCGCAAAACCGGTTTCACGCTGGCACCTGAGGCGGGCAGTGCGCACCTGCGTTCTGTGATAAACAAGAGAATAGATGAGGAAGAACTCCTCAAATGCGCCCAGAAGATTTTTGCATGCGGATGGCGAAACCTGAAACTCTATTTTATGATTGGTCTGCCAACCGAAACCGAAGATGATGTGAAAGAGATTGTGCGCCTTTCAGCCGCTGTGAAGTCTGCCGGTCGCGCCGTAGGCGTAAACCCCAACGTGAACGTGAGCATCTCCTCTTTCGTGCCGAAGGCTCACACGCCGTTTCAGTGGGAGAAGCAGGCGCCTCAGGAGGAGACTGAAGAGAAACTCTCCTTCCTCAAGAAGAGTTTGAGGAGAGCGGGGATTCAGATGAAATGGCATTCCCCTACCCTGTCAACATTAGAAGGCGTTTTTTCGCGCGGGGACAGAAGACTGACGCAGGCGGTTCTTGAGGCGCACCGACTCGGCGCAAGATTTGACTCCTGGACTGAACAGTTCAAGGAAGATGCGTGGAAGAAGGCGTTTGAGAACTGCGGCATTTCACCACAGGAGTATCTGCGAGAGCGCAGCGAGAGCGAAGTTTTACCGTGGTCGCATATCAACTGCGGCGTGACGCAGGAGTTTCTTATCTCAGAGCGCAGTAAATCGCGCGCGCGCGAAGAGAGTCCGGACTGCCGAATAGCGGGCTGCGCAAATTGCGGGGTATGCGACCTGAAAGCGGGAGAAATTCCTTCGGAGTTCCTTCGTCAGAAGAAGAGTGTTCGGTTGATTGACCGCAAGCCGCGAAGATACAGGGAGATTCAGTTCAGATGCAGAATCACATACACAAAGTTGGGCAGAGCCGCGTATCTGGGACATCTTGAACTGAAACAGATTCTTGAGCGCGCTTTCAGGCGCGCTGAGTTACCGCTCAAATACAGCGAGGGATTCCGTCCCGAGCCGAGAATCTCCTACAGTTCTCCTATACCGCTTGGAACCGAAAGCACGGCGGAGGTCCTTGACGTCAGACTCACTGAGAACCTTCAGGCACAGGAGATTATTGACCGCGTCAACCCGCTGCTTCCTCCAGGTGTAGCGCTCTACAGCGTAAAACTGATTGACCCGGGCGCGGAATCCATCAGCGCGTCAGTCACAGGCGCAAGGTACAGGGTGGACCTTTCTCATCTTCAGAGAAGGTTCACAACAGACGAAATTTCCGTCCTCATCGGCGGGTTCCTCTCCAGCAGTGAGATTCCGTTTTCAAAGGAACGTAAAGGCAAGACTCGTAGCGTCAATATGAGGGATTTTGTCCAGTCCATCCAACTGCGCGAAGACGGTCAACTGGAGATTACAACCAGAACTATCAGGGAACTCCAGGTCAGGGTAGCGCAGATTCTTCGTCAACTTTTGCAGGTTGATGAGGAGCAACTTCGCGGCGCGAAGATAAGAAAGGTCGCGAACATATTGAAATCGCCCGATAGCGCCGACCACCTTAGTTGCGGTCCTCAGGAGTCTGTCACTGACCTAAACCCGCGAAATAACAGGTGAACAAACGGACAGAAAACAGGTAAAAAAGAATAGATTGTCTCAACTGTGCGAGGGAACGATATGAGAATAGCGGAACTTGCGCTTGCCTTTTTCGCTCTGCTTGCCCTGTCTGTAGCAGGCTGCGGCAACAGCAGGCCCCAACTTGAAATCAGCTCATACTCCGACCAGGGAGATGGCACTGTAAAGGTAGAATATACGCTCACGATGTTTGAGCCAACAGACGCTTCCATTGTTGTGCAGTATTCACCTGACACAGGTTCACACTGGCGTTCTGCTACAGCGGGTAGCGGTGGAGATGGCACAACAAATCTGACCACCTCAAAGGATGGAACGGCACACACCTACATCTGGGATTACTACGCCGATATGGGGGCGGGGCTGCACAAAGGGGTTATTCTGCGGCTCACGCCGTACGCGGAGGTTGGGCATGGAAAAGGCGACTCCACAGGCGCTTTTGATATCGGCAGCCCGCTCCTCTACTGCGCCAACGCTGGTGCTAATACAGTATCAGTGGTTGACACGCAAAAAAATCTTGTGATAAGCACAATTGACGTCAGCACCTCCCCGCACAGCATCGTAGCACTGCCAAACAATCTGTTTGTTTACGTTACCAATGAGTTAGATGACACAGTCTCTGTGATAAAGACACTGGACAATTCGTGGGTTGAAGACATTGATGTGGGGTTAGCGCCGGAAGGTCTGGTTTCCTCGCCTGATAGTGCGAAAGTCTATGTTGTGAACAGCGGCGAAGACCCTGGCACTGTTTCTGTCATAGAAGTTTCTTCTAATACGGTGGTGAGCGAAATTACAGTGGGAAACGGTCCCACAGACATAGCGATTACGCCTGCAGGAGACAGACTTCTCGTGACCAATTCATTGGATGATACTGTTACTGTGATAGATGCGCAGACCGAGTCCGTTATCTCAACAGTCGCAGTTGGACTGGAGCCTCAAGGGATAGCCTGCTCGCGCAATGGCAAGTACACCTACGTCTGCAATTATGGCGAAGACACGGTCTCTGTGATAAATACTTACAGACCTGACATATCGCCCAGCACTTTTGATGTGGGAACAGGACCTATTTCTATCGCAGTGAGCGCCGATGGGGCAAGCATCTACGTGGTAAACTCAGATAGTGACGATGTGTGGGTGATCGATGCAGATACGCTCACAGTTGCCGACACTGTCCCAGTAGGCAGTGAGCCGCACGGAATAACTGTGTCCTCAGACGGCGCAATCCTGTTTGTGGCGAACCGCGTCTCAAGCACCGTGTCACGCATCAACGCCGAAACATTCGCGGTAACGTCAATTACTGTTGGAATAAACCCGGTAGATGTGGCGATTCTCTCAAAGTGATTTGATGAGCCGCGGTCTCCTTCCATGGGAATGATAGAAAGAACGCTATTTTGGAGGCGGAGTCTCCTGTTTTGCCAGTTGTTCTTTCTTCTTCTCCTCCTTGCGGCGGGCTTTTTTCTCTGCCTTTTTCGCCGCTTTTCGTTCTTTCGCGGTCATCTTTTCTGCGGCTGGCTGCTCTTCTGCCCCTTTTCCGACAAGTTCTAAGAACGCTTGAGGCGCGTTGTCTCCGAGTCTGCCGACAGGCAGTTTTATCAGTCTGATATATCCGCCATTTCTGTCAGCGAACCCCGGAGCGATTTCGGTAAACAGTTTTTTCACTATATCTCTGTCGCCTCCGAGAACGGAAGCGGCGCGGCGCCTGTTGGCGATGCTATCCTTCTTAGCCAGAGTTATGAGCCTGCTCGCGAAGGGAATAACCTCTTTTGCCTTCATCAGAGTAGTCCTGATTCTTCTATGAAGTATCAGGCTACGAGTGAGATTCCGGTTGAGCGCGACCCTGTGGCTCTGGTTTCTACCAAGTTTTCTTCCTTTTCTTCTATGTCGCATAGACTATTCCTCTTTACGCTGGCCAGGTATTTCCATTCCGAGAGACAGCCCTGCCGCTAAGAGTTTCGCTTTCACCTCCTTGAGAGAGGTTTTGCCGAAATTCCTTATCGCCAGCAAATCGTTATCTGTCCTGGTGACAAGTTGCTTGAGTGCTCTGACACTTGCAGATTCCAGGCAGTTGCTTGCTCTCACAGAGAGTTCAAGTATGCTGACGGGCTGAGACAGTTTTCGTTCTTGCTCAGCAGCAAGAAGTTCATCCCTTCTATAGCGGTCTTCGCGAGCGTCCTCAAGCGGAAGTTCTTTTCCCACATCAAAGTATTGAATGAACGGGTTGAGGTGCTTTCTCAGAATCTTGGCGGCTTCCACGAGAGCGCCTTCAGGAGATACTATCCCGTTCGTCCAGACCTCCATAATGAGTCTGTCGTAGTTTGTCATCTGCCCGACACGGGTAGCCTCAGTGCTATAGCGAACGCGCGTGACAGGAGTAAAGACAGAATCTACAGGAATAACGCCTATTTCCGTTACGCCTCTTCTGTTCTCTTCCGCAGTGACGTAGCCGCGACCCTTTCTCACGTCCATCTCTATATTGAGCGCCGCCTCATCTGTAAGAGTGGCGATGTGAAGGTCTTTATTTACGACCTCCACAGAGTCGTCGCAATCTATATCTGCCGCCGTAATTTCACCCTTTTTCTTCACCTTCAGGTGGAGTTTGGAGACCCCATCGCGCTGGCTTTTGACCAGGACTTGCTTTATATTCAGAAGTATCTCAGGCACATCTTCGTAGACACCTTTTATGGTTGAGAATTCGTGCTGCACGCCCTGTATTCTGACAGTCGTAACAGCGCACCCCTCTATAGAGGATAAGAGGACTCTGCGCAGGCTGTTTCCTACTGTGGTGCCAAACCCGCGCTCAAAAGGCTCAGCGATGAATTTCGCATAATTTGGCGTCTGAGACTCTTTCTCACAAACCACCCTTGCGGGTAACTCCAAACCTCTCCAGCGAATCCTCATTCTCTGACTCCTCATTTAGATTGAGCAAGAACCTTTATCTGGAGCACAATTCTACAATCATCTGCTCTTCAACAGGCACAGAGATGTCAGACCTTGTTGGCAACTGCACAATTATTCCTGTTAGAGTATTCTCATCCAGGTGAAGCCAGGCGGGTATCTCCCTGGGACGCATCTGCTCAAGATTCTCTTTGACGAGATTCTGGACCTTTTCGTCGCCGCCAACAGTGATTGTGTTGCCCGGTCTCACCAGGTAAGATGGGATATTGCAGCGGCGACCGTTGACCTGAATATGCCCGTGCCTTACCAGTTGCCGCGCCTGGGGTCTGCTTGAGGCAAGCCGAAGAAGATAGACCGCATTATCCAGACGCCTTTCCACAAGGATGAGAAGATTTTCCCCGGTATCGCCTTTCTGTCTTGCGGCCTCCCTGAAATATCTTTTGAACTGTTTATCCATGAGGCCGTAAAAACTCTTCAGTTTCTGCTTCTCCCTCAACTGAAGTCCGTATCCTTTTCTTCGCGCTCTGCGGTATGGGTGCTGCCCCGGAGGTGTTCCGCGTTTTGTGAAAGTACACCTCGCTGTATCGCAGCGCTTCCCTTTCAGGAACAGTTTTTCACCTTCTCTGCGGCAAATTCTGCAGACGGGACCACTTAGTCTTGCCATACGCGCTCTCCGACTTTTCTTTTATCCTTTCCTGCCGGGTTTTGCTTTCGCCTTCTTGCCGCCGTGACCACGGAAGATGACGCTCGGTGCGAACTCGCCGAGTTTGTGCCCGACCATATCTTCTATGACAAACACCTTCTGAAACTTGTTTCCTGTGTGAACAAGAAAAGTGTGCGAGACGAATTCAGGTATTATTGTGCAGCGTCTGGAATAGGTCTTGATAGGCTCCTTTAAGCCGCCCTCATTCTGTCTCATAACCTTTGTGAGAAGTTTCGGATCAATATATGGACCCTTTTTCAGTGACCTGCTCATCTTTCTCCCTCTGACTTACCCTGCTCATAAAGAACAATCTACCCCCGCTACTTGCGTGCGAGGCTTGACTACCTGCGTCTGCGTATTATGAACTTATCTGTTGGGTTATTCTTTTTTCTCGTCTTTCTACCCTTTGTTCCCCAGCCCCAGGGCGAGACAGGATGCCTTCCTCCGGCGCGCCTGCCTTCGCCGCCACCCATAGGATGCGCTATCGGATTCATCGCCGAGCCCCTTACTGTCGGTCGCTTGCCCATATGTCTTGACCTTCCAGCCTTGCCAATTCTGATATTGCTGTGGTCAAGATTGCCAACCTGACCGATTGTTGCGCGGCAGGTAAGGAGCACTTTTCTGGTCTCGCCTGATGGAAGACCGATAATCGCGTAATCACCCTCCTTTGCCATCAGTTGGGCGTAAGAGCCTGCGCTTCTTGCGAGTTGCCCTCCACGCCCGGGCAAAAATTCAATATTATGGATTGTCAGCCCCAGCGGGATTGAAGAGAGCGGCATCGCATTTCCGGTCTTAGGCTCAACTCTATTTCCCGAAATAACCTCTTCGCCGACCTTGAGGTCTTTTGGATAGATTATGTATCGCTTTTCTCCGTCTGCATAGGTAAGAAGCGCGATAAAGGCTGACCTGTTCGGGTCATACTCTATGCTGGCGACCTTCGCTGGAATGTCATCTTTGTTGCGTTTGAAATCTATTTTGCGGTAAAGTCTCTTTTCACCGCCTCCACGGTGCCTCACTGTGATTCGCCCCAGAGCGTTGCGCCCGCTGTGCTTCTTGAGACGTTCTGTGAGAAGTTTCTCAGGACGCTTCTTCGTCAGTTCTGAGAAGTCAAGAACTGTTGTCAGGCGTCTGCCAGGGGAAGTCGGTTTATAGTATCTTATGCCCATTTCTTCCTCTTCTAATATATGTCAATTGTCTGTCCTTTCTGAAGCGTAACTATAGCCTTTTTCCATTCTGGCGTCTTTCCGCGCTTGTATCTTACTCGGCGCATCTTCCCCTTGCTTCTGATAACTCTCACCTTCAGCACCGTAACGTTCCATATCTTCTCTACAGCCTCTTTTATCTCAAGTTTGTTCGCTTTATCCACCACTTCAAAGACGTATGCGGTGTTGAACTTCTGCAGACCTTCGCTCTTTTCCGTTATTATCGGGCGAATAATGACCTGACGTGGGTCCATTATCTTCATCAGTTCTTCTCCTCGGCCGCTTTGCCAAACCGGGAATTTATGTATTCTGCCGCCTCTTTCGTCAGAAGCAATTTCCTGTATCTGAGCACTTCAAGTGCGTTCAAATCTTCTACACGCATAACACAAACGCGCGGGATATTTCTCGCAGACCCGTGAACATTCTGCGAAGAACCCGAAACCGCAATGAGGCAGGTATCTTTTATGTTGAGATTCTTCAAAATCCTCGCCATCTCTTTCGTCTTCGGCTGTGGCATAGAAAGTTGGTCCACTATTATCACTTCTCCATCCGCAAACTTGGAGCCGAGCGCACCCAATAGAGCCGCTTTGACCGCCTTCTTCGGCATAGTGAACGAGTAGTCTCTCGGGTGCGGACCAAATATAATGCCACCCTTGCGCCAGAGCGGAGAACGCAGACATCCCGCGCGCGCGCGACCAGTATGCTTCTGAGCGTAAGGCTTGCGTCCGCTGCCTGCGACTTCGCCGCGCCTCTTCGTAGATGCTGTCCCAACGCGCTTGTTTGCCTGATACATCAGGACAGCCTGGTGAATCAATTTGGGATTGGTCTCTCCCTCAAAAAGGGATTCGCTGACCTCCAATACTCCCACTTCCTGTCCGTTCGCGTCTCTTACGGGAACGCTCTTCATAGAATCCTACCCCTTTGCTTTTTTTGTTCTGCGGCTCTCTTGGATTTCAAGAAACTGTCCGTTAGGTCCTGGCACAGCGCCTTTTACCAGAAGTATATTTTTCTGCGGGTCTATTTTTACCACTTTCAAGTTCTTAACAGTGCAGTGCTTTGCGCCCATATGACCCGGCATATGCTTGCCTTTGAAGACCCTGGACGGGTCAGCAGACGCGCCGATAGAGCCTATCTGACGCACATTCATAGAGCCGTGAGTTTCAGGTCCTCTCTCCTTGTGCCACCTCTTCACCATCCCGGCAAATCCCCTGCCTTTTGATATGCCTGCGACATCTACTTTCGGCGTCTTCTCAAATATCTGGACAGTCAGTTTCGTCCCTGGCGCCATACTGTGCTGACCTGTTGCGAGTCTCACCTCGCGCAGGAACCGCTTCGGGCTTACGCCGACCTTCTTGAAATTCTCCAGTTGCGGTTTCTTCACACCCTTCTTCTTCTCCTCAAAACCCAACTGGAGAGCGTCATAGCCGTCGCGTTCTTTCGTCTTCACCTGAACAACTTCACAAGGACCGGCAAGAAGGATAGTGACAGGTATGGCGCGTCCGTCTTCTTTGTACACCTGCGTCATACCGACCTTGCGTCCGAGAAGTTTTACTCTGACAAAAGGCAGCGCCTCTTCAGTTTTTGTCTCTTTTTCTGCCACTTTGCGCCCCCGTTATGCTTTTATCCTTATGTCAATACCTGCCGGGATATTCAGTCTCCCAAGCGCATCAACAGTCTTGGATGTCGGCTCCATTATATCAATAATGCGCTTATGAGTTCTGATTTCAAACTGCTCTCTGGACTTTTTGTCTATGAACGGGCTGCGAAGAACAGTGTATCTCTCAATGCGAGTCGGCAGCGGAATAGGTCCGCTCACCTTCGCACCTGTGCGCCTCGCAGTCTCCACGATCTCAGCAGCCTTCAAGTCAAGGAGTTCGTGGTCGTATGCCTCCATCCTTATTCTGATTCTTTCCTCCATTTAGCCCCCTCCCGCCGCACGGCGGGTCAACTCCGAAACATTTCAATACGCTCTTGTGAAACCGGTGCGTAGCCTGACGGCTCCATTGTATAGACAGCCTTGCCCTGCGTACAGGAACGCAGCGAAGTCGCGTAGCCAAACATACTTGACATCGGCGCAATCGCTCTCACCACGCGCAAGCCCTTACCGACAGTTCCGATACTCTCTATCTGCGCCTTACGAGTTGAAAGGTCTTCAAGAACAGCGCCGAAGTTCTCATCAGGAACATGAACCTCCAGGCGCATCTGCGGCTCAAGGAGAAGTATCCTCGTCTTTGAGGCAGCCTCACGCAGCGCTAAAGAGCCGACCGCGTGAAACGCTATCTCCGAGGACTCTCCGTGCCTGTAGTCAGCACCTATTATTGAAGCCTTCAGATTGATAAGCGGATAACCATATTCCACTCCCGACTCAGCAGCGTTTCTTATCCCTTCCTGCGCAGCGCTCAAGCAAACTGGAGGCAGTTTGCCGGGCGCCAGAAGACTCGCCACACTAATAATCCGCTGATTCTGGGCAGGCTCAAGCCGCAGCGTAAGAGCCGCGTAATGCTGTTTGCCTGCAATCTGCCTGGAAAACTTCGCCCTCGCTTCACCAGCGCTGGCTATTGTCTCCCTGTATGCAACCTGCGGCTTCCCGACCCGGGCTTCCACGTGAAACTCATTGAGAAGTCTGTTCGCTATAATTTCTAGGTGTAATTCCCCCATTCCAGAAACCACTGTCTGACCTGTCTCCTGGTCAATCCTGTGCTTGAATGTGGGGTCTTCCTTTGATACACGTTCCAGCGAATCTAACAGTTTCTTTCTCTCCTCGGTTGTCCTCGGCTCTATCGCCATAGTGACGACAGGTTCGGGAAACGACATCTTCTCTAAGACAATCTGGTGCGCCTTTTCGCAGAGCGTGTCCCCTGTCACAGTGTATTTGAGCCCCATAACCGCGACTATCTCGCCCGCTTTCGCTTCTGCGACCGCTTTACGGCTATCAGCGTGCATAAGATATATATGTGCGATTCTTTCGCTTTTTCGCGCGCGCGGGTTATAAACCTGCTGCCCCTGCCGCAGGTGCCCCGAATAGATTCTCAAAAAAGTGAGGTCTCCGTGTGGGTCTGCCACTACCTTGAACGACAGACAGGTAAGATGCTCATCCGGGGAAACCTTCCGCTTCAGAATCCTGTCCCGCTCCGGATGCCTTCCCTCAACCTCTTTCAGGTCTTCAGGCGAAGGGAGGTAGTCGCAAACAGCATCCAGCACCATCTGAACCCCTTTGTTTCGCAGTGCGGAACCGCAGAATGTCGGAGTAAATCTTCTCTCTAACGTAACCTTTCTGACCGCGCTGCGAATATCTTCGGATTTCACCTCAGAACTGTGCAGATACTTTTCCATAAAATTCTCTGAAGATTCTGCGAGCGCTTCCAGAAGCGCTTCGCGCGCGCGTTGGGCATCGTCTGACAGTTCGCACGGAATTTCACTCTCCGTAAAACTCTTGCCGAGGCTCTCCTCATCAAACGCGAAAGCCCTCATACTGATGAGGTCAATGATGCCTCTGAAACTCCTCTCCCGCCCAAGTGGGAGTTGAACAGGAAGAGGCTCTATGGTGAGCCTTTCCCGGATAGAATCTACAGCGCTCTCAAAGTCTGAACCTATTCTATCAAGTTTATTGATGAAGCAGAGCCGCGGAACACCGTATCTGTCTGCCTGGCGCCAGACAGTCTCAGACTGCGCTTCAACTCCGCCGACTCCGCAGAAGACCACAACGCAGCCGTCCATTACGCGAAGGCTGCGCTCCACCTCCGCTGTAAAATCAACGTGCCCAGGAGTATCAACGATGTTTATTCTGTGCCCCTTCCAGTAAACCGTCGTTGCTGCGGCGGTTATAGTAATTCCGCGTTCTTTCTCCTCTGGCAGATAGTCCATAGTTGCTGTGCCTTCGTCCACCTCACCCATTTTGTGCTGCTTGCCCGTGTAATAGAGTATCCTCTCAGTGAGGGTGGTTTTACCCGCATCTATGTGGGCGACTATTCCTATATTTCGCATTTTCGCCAGGTCAGTCACGGGCAAATCTCCAATTACCACGCAAGATGAGCGAATGCTTTATTTGCCTCCGCCATCTTGTGAGTATCTTCTCTTGTTTTTATCGCGCCGCCTTCCTTGTTGAACGCAGCGATTAGTTCCTCAGAGAGGCACCTGTCCATCGGCTTGCCTTTCTTCGCTCTCGCAGCCTGGAGAATCCACCTCATCGCGAGCGAGAGTTGCCTCTTCTTATTCACCTCAACCGGCACCTGATAAGTGGCGCCGCCGACGCGTCTTGACCGCACCTCAAGGCGCGGTTTGCAATTGTTGACAGCCTCGTTGAAGACCTCAAGTGGGTCCTTATCAGGCAACTTTGCCTTTATCTCGTCCATAGCGCTGTAAAATATATCATAGGCGATAGATTTCTTTCCCCTGCGCATTATGGAGTTTATGAACTTGGAAACCACGATATTCCCGAAACGCGGGTCAGGCTGCAAAAATCTTTCTGTTGACCTGAATCTTTTTGCCATCTTCCCTCTCCAAAACTATTTTCCTTTTGCGCCGTATTTGCTTCTTCCCTGGCGCCTGCCTTCCACTCCTGCCGAGTCTCTTGTGCCGCGGACTATGTGATATTTTACGCCTGGCAGGTCTCTGACTCTTCCACCTCTGACCAGGACAATTGAGTGTTCCTGAATGTTGTGCCCCTCGCCGGGAATATATGCTGTAATCTCCTTGCCGTTAGAGAGTCGCACGCGCGCGATTTTGCGCAAAGCGGAGTTGGGCTTCTTCGGAGTCATAGTTCTCACGAGGAGGCACACGCCTTTCTTCTGGGAACAGGATTGCAAGGCGGGCGATTTGCTTCTTCTGCGTTTTGTTCTTCTGCCATTTCTGACGAGTTGGTTCACAGTCGGCATATCTACCTCCTAAGTTGCCACAGCCTCTTTCTGCTTCTCTTGCAACTCCTCGGACTCTTGTTCCTGCGCTCTAGTCATAATCTCCCGCTTCACACGCATTACTCTGTACTTGTTGAAGCCTGTTCCTGCTGGAATCATATGTCCGAGGATGACGTTCTCTTTCAGCCCCAGCAGTTTGTCCTCAGCACCTCTGAGGGCAGCAGTAGTGAGAACCTTCGCAGTCTCCTGGAAACTGGCTGCTGCGATGAAGGAGTCGCTGATAAGCGCTGACTTGGTTATTCCAAGCAGAAGCGGTTTTGCAGCACCAGGTCTCTTTCCTTCCTCTTCGAGTCTCTTGTTCTCTTCCTTCAACTTGAACTTGTCCACGACCTCCTCAGGCAGGAATAAGGAGTCTCCCGGGTCGGTTATCTGAACCCGCCTCATCATCTGCGATACGATTATTTCTATGTGTTTGTCGTCAATTTTGACATTTTGCGCCCTGTAAACGCTCTGAACTTCGCGCAGCAGATATTGCTGAACCTTCTCCTCTCCGCTTATGGGGAGGATATCCTGAGGGACGAGTGGTCCTTCAACAAGCGGTTCGCCCGCGCGCACGAAGTCGCCTGTATAGACGCGCAGATGCTTGCCCGGGGGAATGAGATATTCTTTAGGGAGACCGACATCGGGGATGACCTTGATATGTCTTTTCCCACGCATCTTTTCGCCTATTTCCACCCTTCCATCAATTTCGCTCATAACAGCGGGGCTTTTCGGTCTTCTGACTTCAAACAGTTCTGTGACGCGCGGAAGTCCGCCTGTGATGTCCTGCGTCACGCCGATTTCTCTCGGCGTCTTTGCGAGCAGGGTTCCAGGATGCACCTTCTGCTCTTCCTCAACCTCAATGTGAGCCTTTTCAGGCAGCGGGAAAGCGCAGAGCGTCTTTTCGTCTTTGTCCTTTATGAGAATTTGAGGATGAAGTTTGCCCTTATGTTCCTTTATCACCTTTCGTTTTATGCCTGTAACCCTGTCCAGTTCTTCCTTCACCGTCTCATCAAGCACTATGTCCTCAAAGTAGACAATGCCCTCCTTTTCAGAAAGTATCGGCACCATATGGGGGTCCCACTCCGCTACAATGCGCCTTGCAGCAATTTCTTCTTTGTCTTTTACCTTCAGCACAGCGCCGGGCTGAGGAGAGTAGCCTTCCTCGTCGCGGCTGCGCCCTTTCGCGTCAACTATATCTATTCTGGCGTTTTTGTTGAGGACTATGGTCTGTTCTTCCTTGTTTGTCGCGGGGAGGATGTTTGTATAGCGGATGGTTCCTGAATGGCGGGCGTATAGTTTGCCCTCCTCCACAGTTTTGAACGCGATTCCGCCGATGTGGAAGGTTCTCATTGTGAGTTGTGTGCCCGGCTCGCCGATGGACTGTGCCGCTATGATTCCGACCGCGAGACCCTCTTCTGCCAGGTGTCCTGTTGAGAGGTCTGCGCCATAACACTTTGCGCAGATGCCAAGAGGCGCTTCGCAGGTGAGCGGCGAACGCACAACTATCTTGGAGTCTTTCCCAACATACTCCTCAATCTTGGCAGCGATTTCAGGCGTTATCAGTTCGTTCTCACGAATTATCACTTCGTCCGTAACCAGATTCTTTATAGTTTTTCCCGCCACGCGTCCGGTAATGCTTTCTGCGAGGGTGACCTCAATCTTATCACCTCTGCGGACAGCGCCTTTTGTTACAACGTTGAGTGTGCCGCAGTCTTCCATAGTTACGATGACGTTCTGCGCCGTATCCACGAGTTTTCTGGTAAGGTATCCGCTGTCTGCTGTTTTGAGCGCTGTATCGGCGAGCCCTTTTCTCGCTCCGTGCGCGCTTGAGAAGTATTCACTGACGCTCAAGCCTTCGCGGAAACTTGCGCGTATGGGCGACTCAATTATCCTTCCTGACGGCTTCGCCATAAGACCGCGCATCCCCGCGAGTTGCCTTATCTGCTGAAGACTGCCGCGAGCGCCGCTTTCAACCATAATAAAGATGGGGTTGATATAAGTTTCCCCCTCGCGCATATCCCCCTTCAATTGAGCGAGCATATCTTTAGCAACCTCCTCGGTCGCGTGCGTCCATTTGTCAATAATCTGGTTATATCTTTCGCCCTCGGTGATTATACCTTTCTGGTATGCTTTCTCTATCCTTTCTACCTCTTCTTCCGTCTTCTTGATTATGGCACCTTTATTTGGCGGTTTTTTGAGGTCTTCCTGCGCGAAGGAGAGCCCGCCGAGAGTCGCCTGCTTGAAGCCCAAATCCTTCATCTCGTCAAGAAGTTTGAGAGTCTTCGGCAGCCCGAGAAGGCGGTGGCAGTCAGCAATAATCTCGCTCAACTCCTTTTTCGCCAGGATGTAGTTGTAAAAGGGCATCCCGTTCGGCAAAATATCATTGAAGACCACTCGCCCCGGTGTGGTCACTATCCTTCTCGCTCTAAACTCATTCTTTTCCTCCTCGTCCATAACGTATCCCCCGTGGTAATTGACGGGGCGCTCCTCGGGCATTTTGACGTGGATTTTCGCGTGTAAAGCGACCTTCTCCTCGCCGAGCGCGGTCAGCACCTCCTCAGGCGAGAAGAATCTCATCCCTTCACCTTTCTGCTTCTTCAGCATAAGCGTGAGGTAGTGGCAGCCCAGGACCATATCCTGACTCGGTGCAATAATTGGTCCGCCGTGAGCGGGAGAGAAGACGTTGTTGACCGAAAGCATCAGGGTCTTTGCTTCAACCTGCGCCTCAAGCGAAAGAGGCAGATGTACCGCTATCTGGTCGCCATCAAAGTCCGCGTTGAACCCGGCACAGACAAGCGGATGTATCTTTATAGCGTTTCCTTCCACAAGAACTGGCTGAAAAGCCTGGACACCCATTCTGTGCAGCGTCGGAGCCCTGTTCAGAAGAACAGGATGGTCGCGGATAACATCCTCAAGAATGTCCCAGACCTCTTCATCTTTGCGCTCAAGCATCTTCTTCGCACTTCTTATTGTGTCAGCGTAGCCAAGTTTCTTGAGGCGGTGAATGATAAACGGCTGGTAGAGTTCCAGTGCTATCTTCTTTGGCAGTCCGCACTGATGCAGTTTCAGTTCTGGACCAACCACGATGACGCTTCTTGCAGAGTAATCAACGCGCTTTCCAAGCAGATTTTCGCGGAAGCGACCCTGCTTTCCCTTTATCATATCTGTGAGCGACCGCAGAGGACGGGAATTTGACCCGAGGACAGGTCTCCTGCACCTGTCGTTATCAAAAAGAGCGTCAACAGACTGCTGAAGCATCCGCTTTTCGTTTCTGATAATCACTTCTGGAGCGTTCAGTTCCATAAGTTTCTTGAGGCGGTTGTTTCTGTTTATGAGGCGGCGATACAGGTCATTCAGGTCGCTCGTCGCAAAATTCCCACTCTCAAGAAGAACGAGAGGTCTCAGGTCAGGTGGTATTACCGGAATAACCTCAAGAACCATCCACTCCGGCTTGTTTCCTGACTTCAGCAGGTCTTCTATAATCTTGCGGCGCTTTACGGAATCCTTCTTCTTCTGCTTGGAGGTTGTCATCTCATACTGGATGCGAAGTTCTTCAGAGAGGGTTTTCATATCCACCTGCTGGAGAAGTTTTTTGACAGCCTCTGCGCCCATCTCAGCCTTGAACTTCTCCCCATACATCTCGCGCGCTTCCCTGTACTCGTCTTCATTGAGAACCTGCTTATACTTCAGAGGAGTGTCGCCAGGGTCTGTAACGACGTAACTCTGATAGTAAATTACCTTCTCCAGGTCAGTCACCTTCATCGCCAGCATTGTTCCTATCCTTGAAGGCATTGACTTGAAGAACCAGATGTGCACTACCGGCGCGGCAAGAGTTATATGCCCCATTCGCTTCCTTCGCACGCGCGAGTGCGTAACTGTGACTCCGCAGCGGGAGCACGTGATTCCGCGGTGTTTTATCCCTTTGTATTTTCCGCAGAAACACTCGTAGTCACGCTCAGGGCCAAATATCCTTTCGCAGAATAGCCCGTCTTTTTCGCTGCGGTATGTGCGATAGTTTATCGTCTCGGGCTTCTTCACCTCGCCATAGGACCAACTGCGGATGTCCTGCGGAGACGCGAGCCTTATACTCACTGACGAATATTCATTTATTCTGTCATACGTAGGTTCTATCATACCGCCTCAACCTCCTATAACTCCAAGAGTTCCTCTGGCTTCGCCTTATGGAGTTGCATATTGAGCGCCAGTCCTCTTATCTCGTTCACAAGAACCTCAAAAGATACAGGTGTTCCGGGCTCAAGCGTATTTTCTCCTTTCACCATAGACTCGTATATTTTGGTTCTGCCGTCAACGTCGTCGCTTTTTACTGTGAGGAGTTCTTGAAGCGTGTTAGCAGCGCCGTATGCTTCAAGAGCCCAGACCTCCATCTCTCCGAACCTCTGTCCGCCGAACCGCGCCTTTCCGCCCAGCGGCTGCTGTGTGATAAGAGAATACGGTCCTGTCGCGCGCGCGTGAACCTTATCATCGACAAGATGGTGCAGTTTCATCATATAAATATATCCAATAGTAACCTTCTGCCCGAACGGCTCGCCTGTGCGACCATCGTAGAGAGTCGTCTGACCCGACTCGGGAAGCCCCGCCTCTTTGAGCATCTGGATTATGTCTTCCTCGTTGTATCCGCTGAATATCGGCGATATGACCGGGATTTCCAGTTTTTGCAGTTTATGTAGTTTTTGCGCAGCCCAGCCGCAGTGAGTCTCAAGTATCTGACCGAGGTTCATACGGGAAGGCACTCCAAGCGGATTCAAAAGTATGTCCACCGGGGTTCCGTTCTCAAGGAAAGGCATATCCTCCACAGGCAGAATCTTCGCTATAACGCCCTTGTTCCCGTGACGACCAGCCATCTTATCGCCCACTGAAAGAGCGCGCCTTGTCGCGACCGATACTTTCACCAGGCCGAGAACGCCTGTGGGAAGTTCATCGCCGCGAAGGAAGCGCCCCACCTCGCGGTGCTTCTGCGCCTCAAATGACTCAATCTTCTCCATACGCTGCTCTATTATTCTTTCCGCCGCTTCTCTGTGTTCTTTTGGAACGCGCAGGTTATCAACCTGAAGCGCTTCGCGCAACACTCTTGACGAGACTGTCACCTCCCCGTCGGTAGCCTCAAAGATTTCCGAGCGCTCCTTCACGGAGTAACTCTTCCCCACCAGTTTGCCAATCTGGCTGAAAACCTGCTCCACCTCCTCAGCAATTGCATCGTCAAACTTCTTCTCTATATGGTCAACCTCTTTCTTGCTCGCTTTGCGGTCCTCATCGGCGTTGAACTTTCTTGAAAACCTCAACGTCTCCATTACGATTCCTTCCACACCGCCCGGAACCTCAAGAGATTCGTTCTTGACATCCTCTCCCATTCTGCCGAAGATTGCGTGGAGGAGTTTCTCTTCCGGCGAAAGTTCACTCTTTGACTTTGGCACAACTTTGCCAACCAGTATATCTCCCGGCGCAACCTTTGTTCCGACCCTTATCACGCCCTCTTCGTCCAGGTTGGCAAGGATTTTTTCTGAGACGTTCGGAATCTCGCGAGTGAACTCTTCGCGCCCGAGTTTGGTCTCCCTTATCTCCGCTTCAAACTCGTTGATATGGATTGAGGTGTAGATGTCATCTTTAAGGAGACGCTCGCTCACAAGTATTGCGTCCTCAAAGTTATAGCCGTCCCAGGGCATAAAGGCGACCAAGAGATTTCTGCCAAGAGCGAGTTCTCCGTTCTTTGTTGCGGCGCCATCTGCGATAACTTGCCCCCGCTTCAAATGGTCACCCGGTTTGACAATCGGGCGCTGATTGAGGCAGGTCTTCTCGTTCAGCCCGGCAAATTTGCGAAGGTTGTAGGTTCTATCCTCTACTACTATCTTTTCTGCGTCCGCATACGTCACTCTGCCAGCATTCTCAGACAGGATGACCATACTTGAGTTTTCTGCGACCGCTCTCTCCACGCCTGTCGCGACCAGTGCCGGTTCTGTAGTGAGGAGCGGAACAGCCTGGCGCTGCATATTGGAGCCCATAAGTGCGCGGTTGGCATCATTATGCTCAAGGAAAGGAATAAGACAGGCAGACACCCCGACAAGTTGCTTGGAAGAGACGTCAATAAAGTCCACGTTCTTGGGGTCGTCCAGATGGAAATCGCCGTTCTTTCGCGTCAGCACAGCATCGCCTATTATGCGCCCCTTTTCGTCCACAGGCACATCAGCAGGCGCAAAGACTTTGTCCTGCTCCTCATCGGCGCGCATATAGACTATCTCGTCCTGGACAACCGTGTTCTTCACTCTGCGATAAGGCGTTATGATAAAGCCGTACTGGTCAACACCGGCGTAAACAGCGAGCGAGGAGATGAGTCCGATATTTGCGCCTTCAGGGGTCTCTATGGGACAGATTCTGCCGTAGTGGGAGATATGGACGTCCCTCACTTCAAACCCGGCGCGCTTGCGATTGAGTCCGCCAGGACCAAGCGCTGAAAGCCTTCTCTCGTGCGTCAGTTGCGCCAGCGGATTTGTCTGGTCAACAACCTGGCTAAGTTCGCTTCTTCCAAAGAAGAAATCTATGACTGAGGAGATTGTCTTTGAATTGATTATTCCGCGCGGCGTCATCTCCTGCGGAGGCGTGATTGACATCCTCTCCTGAACTGTGCGTTTCAATTTTATAAAGCCTTTTCTGAACTCGTCAGAAGCAAGGTCTTCAATTGTTCGCACCTGCCTGTTGCCAAGGTGGTCAATATCGTCCAACTCGCCGGTAGCAGTGCGCAGTTTCATAAAGTATTCAAGAATGTTGGCAAAATCTTCGCCCTCAAGAAACATTGAATCGGAGTTTGTCGGTCCGAGTTTCCTTCTGAGTCGGAAACGCCCAACTCTACCGAGGCGGTACTTGCTCAGGTTTCTGAACTTGTCGTTGAAAAGTTCAACCGCTTTGCCAATTTGGGGAGGACTGCCAGGTCTGAGGCGCTGGTAGATTCTAAGCAGCGCATCCTCGTGGGACTTGCTCTGGTCTTCAGCAAGCGTATTTATTATTAGCAGGTCTTTTGCCTCGCTCACGACCTCAATTTCGCGCAAGCCAGATACTCTTAGTTGCGCGGTTGCTTCTTCTTCTATGATTTCGCCAGCTTCCAGTATAACGCTCTTTGTTTTCTTGTGCTGGACAGTATCTACGAGGCGTTTTCCTTTCACCCTCTGCTTGAAATCTCTCTTTGAGGTCCTCACCTTTTCTGTGGGATAGAACCTGCGCAGAATCTGGGCTGTAGTAGAGAACTTGTCAGAGAGAGCGCGCAGGAACATAGTTGCAGCAAACTTTCCGCTCTGGTCAATTCTTATCTTGACCATCTCTTTTCGTTCAGTGGTAACTTCTATCCATGACCCGCGCTCGGGAATTATACGACAACCAAAGAAGTGTTTCTCTCCCGGTTTCAGTTCTTCGCTGAAATCTATTCCCGGGCTTCTGTGCAGTTGGTTGACAACAGTTCGTTCCGCGCCATTTATGACGAATTCGCCGCCGCCAATCATAAGAGGGATATCGCCCAGATAGATAGCCTCCTGCCCCTTCACCACGCGTGCGCCGGGGCAGTGCCTGTAGTGCAGAGTATCGTCTGCGTCTCTGCCCTGCTGACAGGGTGCGGTGCCGGTGGCTCTTTTCACATTCTCGCACTCCTCTTTGTATGCGGGGTCAGGCAGATTGAGGCTGACGTGAATCCTCAGAGGAGCGCCGTATGTCAGTTTCAGTTTCCTGCACTCGTCAAGCTCATAGCGAGGCTGTCCGATGCTGTAATGGCTGAACTCAAGTCCAATACAGCCGTCATAACTGGCTATGGGGAACGTCTCCTGAAGGAGCGCTTCCAGCCCTTGCCCTTTGCTGCGCCTGCGAGGGTTAGTAGAGACCTGCAGAAACCGCTCGTAAGCCTCTCTCTGCAGTTTTGTCAGCCTCGGTATAGGCAGATCCTTGAACTTTGAATCCACGCTCACCCGCTCGCGCGACATAATCCACCTCTAAGCATTCAAACGCCTATTGGCTATTGCCTATCGCCTATTTCAGCGAAACTGTAGCGCCAGAGTCTTCAAGTTTCTTCTTTATCCTTTCCGCTTCGTCTTTTGGGAGACCCTCTTTCAGTTTTTTCGGACTTATTGCGACGCTGTCAACGAAATCTTTTGCCTCTTTGAGTCCGAGGGTGACCACCTCGCGCACAGCCTTTATCACCTGGATTTTCTTGTCTCCTGCCTTCTCAATAACTACATCAAAGGTGGTCTTCTCTTCCGCTTTTGCGGCAGCAGCTCCTGCTTGCGCACCGACAGCGCCGGCAGCGACAGGCGCGGCAACAGCAGCAGTCACACCGAACTCCTCCTCAAACAGGTCCACAAACTCCTTCGCTTCCAGCAGGGTGAAGGTTTTGACAATATCAAACGCCTGCTGAACTTTTTCCGAAACCACATCAGTCATACTTGTCCTCCTTCCGTTGCAGTAGGTTCTTCTTTTTGAGATTTCTCCAGTTTCTCGGTTTGAGCAGCCGCATCTGGAACTTCGGTCTTAGGTTGCTCGCCGGGAACCTGGTCCTGGGTTTCCTTAGCGGGAACTGCGGTTGCAGTTTTCTCACCGGCGACCTCAGCAGGATTTTCCGCACCGAGAACGTCGGTCTTAGGTTGCTCCTCGGGAACCTGGTCCTGGGCTTCCTTAGCGGGAACTGCGGTTGCAGTTTTCTCGCGGAGAACTTCGGAGTAAGCCTTCAGGACTGTCGCGGTGCGGGAGAGAACGCTGACAAGGCAGAACGCTATTCTCGCGGCTGGAGAGATTACGACTCCCGCAACTCTCCCGAGAAGCGCCTCCCTGGATGGGATTTCCGACAGAACAGCGACCTCTCTTTCCGTCAAGAAATCTCCTTGAAGGAATCCTCCTTTTATCTTCAGTTTGTCGGACTTCCTCTTTGAATCAATGGCTACCCTGCAGAGTTCAAAGGGGCTATCTGTGCCATAGACAGCAGCAGTTGGACTGGTGAATATCTCCTCTCCTGAGGGTTTGGCAGCCTCTTTGAGTGCAAGCCGCAGGAGCGAGTTTTTCTGGACGATAAGCACAACCCTTTTGCGCTTCAACTCTGCCCGCAGTTGACTCATCGCTTGAGAGGAGAGTCCATTGAAGTTGACAAAGACGCAGCAGTCAATTGAACTGTACCTCTTGGCGAGTTCGTGAACGATTCTTTCTCTCAATACTTTTGCCATATCTTAGTTCCACCCAACCAAAAGTTTAGCCCCGCCTTGTATGGCGCGCTCTTACTCGCCGACTAAAGTCGGCGGCTAAACATCTACTTTACTTCACGACCAACTCCACTGACGGATTCATAGTGCTTGACACAGTTATTCTCTGGATAAAAGTCCCTTTTGCAGTTGCGGGTCGCATACCCTTTACGTGCTCTATCAGCGCCTCCACATTTTCTGTAAGAGCCTCCTGGGCAAAAGACTTTCTACCGACTGGAATGTGAAGGTTTCCGTCAACATCATTTCTGAACTCCACCTTACCTGCTCTGTACTCATTGACAGCGACGGCGACGTTCGGCGTCACTGTTCCGGACTTCGGAGAAGGCATCTTTCCTGCCGGTCCGAGAATTTTTCCGAGTTTGCCCACGTGGCGCATCATATCAGGAGTGGAGATTGCCACATCAAAGTCAAGCCAGCCGTCCTGAACTTTCTTGACCAGTTCCAGTCCGCCGGATTCAACAGCGCCAGCCTGTTTCGCGGCTTCAGCGTCTTTGCCCTCGGCAAAGACTATCACTTTGCGTTCCTTTCCGATTCCGTGCGGAAGGTTGAAAGAGCCTCTCACTATCTGGTCAGACTTCTTGGGGTCTATACCGAGTTTGAACGCGACGCTAACAGTTTCATCAAATCTGGTAACAGGAAGGCTTTTGAGCAATTTGACCGCCTCTGAAACCTCCGCCCTTCCTGCGCCTTTGACCTTTTCTGCCGCCGCGCCATACCTTTTACTGCGCTTCTTCATACTCTCCTCATTGCCTTGTCAAGGCGAAATTTGTTAGGGAACGCGCCATAAATGGCGCGGCTAAACCGACCCGTGGACTGAAGTCCACGGCTTCATTTCACGTCGCAAGCGACGCGGGTAAACTATCGGCTATCGGCTTATCTCCTTGAATTTCAATTCCCATACTTCTTGCAGTGCCTTCAATAATTCTCACCGCCTGTTCCAAACTTGCTGTATTGAGGTCAGCCATTTTGGTCTTTGCTATCTCTATCACCTTTTCTCTTGTAATTATAGAGACCTTCTCTTTGCCCGGGGTTTTTGAGCCTTTTGCTATCTCTGCAGCGCGCTTCAGAAGCGCACTTGCAGGAGGTTTCTTCGTGATAAAGTCAAACTTGTTATCAGCGTATATTGTGACAATAACAGGAATGAGGATTCCCTGCATATCTTTGGTTTTCTCGTTGAACTTGCTTACAAACTCGCCGATATTGACGCCGTGCTGACCGAGCGCGGGACCAACAGGCGGAGCAGGAGTAGCCTGCCCTCCGGGGACCTGCAACTTCACCTTCGTTTTTATCTCTCTTGGCATATGTTCCTCTAAACAGCCTCAACAAGCCAGTATTCAAGTTCAACCGGTGTCGCTCTCCCGAAGATTGTGACAACAACCTTGACCAGTCCCTTTGCGGGATTTATGTCTTCAACGTATCCGTCAAAGTTCTCAAATGGACCTTCCTTTATTCTCACACTATCTCCGCGCTTGAAACCGACACGCACCTGAGGCGCGACCTCTTTGCGTTCCACTTCTGCAAGGAGTTTCTCAACCTCGTGCTCCCTCATAGGGACTGGCGCTATCCGGGAGCCGAGAAAATCGCCAGTACCGGGGGTCTCTCTTATAACGAACCAGGCATTCTCCGGTATTCTATTTGTCTGGTCAACCTCCACTTCAACCATAATGTAGCCGGGGTATATTTTGCGTTCTGAGACGCGCCTTTTACCGCCTCTTATCTCGGAGACCCGTTCAGAGGGGACGATAACGCGCGAGACAATATCCTGTAGTTTATGCGCCTCTACTCTTTTCAAGAGAGATTCCCTCACAGAAGTTTCTCTTCCAGTCTGCACTCGCAGAATAAACCACTTCCTTGCCATCCACTGCCTCTGAAAGGAGGAAATGCGAAGGACGAAGTGTAAAGCATGAAGAATTGAGGCGTCCTTCAACCTTTACACTGTCTCACGCGCCGCGATATAAGAGGCGCATAACAAGCGCAACCACATAGTCAATTCCGAGAATCATAAAAGCCAGTATCGTAATAACAACCACAACTACCAAGGAGGAAGCAACAAGTTCTGTTCCGCCCGGCCAGGAAACTTTGTGCAACTCAAGTTCCGTCTCTATCAGGAAGTCTGTGCTCTTGTGCCAGTTACAAAAGAAGAACACCAGGAACGAGACAAAACCAAAAACCGCCAGAGTAACCAGAAGCGGAGGGTTTAGAATAACCTCCATCCCGGGTATCTCGGTCAGCGTAATTTCTGCCCAGTGTCCGGTGTTTATCGCGTAATAAAGGGAATAACAGCCGTAGATATTGAGCGCTTCCAGGGAGAAGGCGGCAAGCAATCGCGCACCTTTTCCCTGACCACTTTTGTATATCTTGAACATCCCCTACCGTTCTATGCAGATGAATACACTCGCGGCGATGAACGCCGCGGCTTTGAAATTCTTCCCTCATCCCTCGCTACTGGCTACTCACAACTTCTATCAGGGGTGGAGGGATTTGAACCCCCAACCATCGGATTTGGAGTCCGCTGCTCTCCCAGTTAGAGCTACACCCCTACTTCTTCTTCTCTTTGTGAAGAGTGTGCTTGCGGCAGTGTCTGCAATACTTCTTGAGAGATAGCTTCGCGGAGCCTCCGCCTGTCTCCTTCTGAGTTCTATAGTTTCTGTTTCCGCAAACGTCGCATTCCAGACTAATGTACTCTCTCATTCCTTACCATTTCCAAGGTATGAAGTGAGACTTTCTCTCTACTTCATACCAAGCGTTACTGGACAACCTTTGTCACCACACCTGCGCCGACAGTCTTTCCGCCCTCGCGAATAGCGAAGCGCAGCCCTTCCTCCATAGCGATAGGCGTTATCAACTCTACGTTCAGAAGAACGTTATCCCCGGGCATAACCATCTCAACGCCCTCGCTCAACTTGATTGAGCCTGTTACGTCAGTGGTTCTGAAGTAAAGTTGCGGTCTGTATCCGCTGAAGAACGGCGTGTGGCGCCCACCCTCTTCCTTCGCCAGAATGTAAACCTGACCCTGGAAATTCTTATGAGGAGTAATAGACCCAACATGAGCAACAACCTGCCCTCTCTCAACCTCATCCTTCTTTATGCCGCGAAGTAATACCCCTATGTTGTCGCCCGCTATCCCCTCATCCAGAGTCTTATTGAACATCTCTACGCCTGTGCAGACAGTCTTTCTCGGCTCATCCATAAGCCCCACTATCTCAACTTCTTCTCCTATCTTTATCTTTCCTCGCTCAACCCTGCCTGTCGCCACTGTTCCGCGCCCTTCTATGCTGAAGACGTCCTCAACTGGCAGAAGAAACGGCTTATCAATGTCACGCTGGGGCTGCGGAATATAGTCGTCAATCGCATCCAGTAGTTTCCATATCGGTCCGCAGTGCTCACACTCTCTCTTGCCACAGCCGCAGTTCATCGCGTTCAGCGCTGCTCCCCTGACTATCGGCACAGTATCGCCGGGAAACTCATGCTTGTTGAGAAGTTCGCGCAACTCCATCTCAACCAGTTCAATAAGGTCAGGGTCATCTACAAGGTCACACTTGTTCAAGAATACAACTATTGAAGGCAACCCTACCTGCCTCGCAAGAAGCACGTGTTCTTTGGTCTGCATCATAGGTCCGTCCGCCGCCGAAACGACAAGAATCGCCCCATCCATCTGAGCCGCCCCTGTTATCATATTTTTGATATAGTCGGCATGTCCAGGACAATCGATATGTGCGTAATGGCGACGCTCCGTCTCATATTCGACATGAGCTACCGCTATTGTTAGGACTTTGCTCGCATCACGGACAGTTCCCCCTTTTGCGATGTCCGCGTACTCACGCGCCTTCGCAAGCCCCTTTGAAGCGAGGCACTTTGTGATTGCAGAAGTCAACACAGTCTTGCCATGGTCAATGTGACCTATTGTGCCAACATTGCAATGTGGCTTCTTTCTCTCAAACTTCCCCTTTGCCATAACTTGACCTCCCTGGAAAAAAGAGTCACAATCTTCCCTGCCACCAGCTGCTGATGGGACTTGAACCCATGACCCCGTCCTTACCAAGGACGTGCTCTACCAACTGAGCTACAGCAGCGCTACCGCTCACTCTAACCAGAGCGGACGAAGGGAATCGAACCCTCATAGCCGGCTTGGAAGGCCGATGCTCTACCATTGAGCTACGTCCGCAAAACAGCCCGCATCAACGTACACGAAGCCTGGGGAGAGCAGGATTCGAACCTGCGAAGGCTTCGCCAACAGATTTACAGTCTGTCCCCTTTGGCCGCTTGGGTATCTCCCCAAATTGACACAAACTCCCCAAGTTACTCCTTCACCTGGAGAAAGTTGCGCCCCAGCTAGCGGTGGGATTCGAACCCACAACCTATGGTTTACAAAACCATTGCTCTGCCCTTGAGCTACGCTAGCGCTCAAAAACATTTATGTTACCCTTATTTTATCCGCCTTCAAGGAAAATTTGCAAAAAATTTACACTTTTTTCCAAAATTCTTTTATAGCCTGCAGGTGGTTGTGCCAATTAGACCGCATCTCCTGTAGCGAATCAGAACCGAATTTTTCGCAGAACGCGCCCGCCACCTCAAATGAGAGAACGCATTCGCATATTAGCGCCGCCGCCGGAACCGCGCAAATGTCAGACCTCTCGTCCCGCGCGCGCGCGTTTTCGCCTGTAATCAGATTGACAGACTGCGCGGATTTCTTCGTCGTCGGAACAGGTTTCACCGCACATCTAACAAGAATGTCTTCGCCGTTTGAGATTCCTCCTTCAATTCCTCCCGCGTTATTTGATTCTCTTATCACCGCGCCATCGCCAATTCTCATTTCATCCACGTATTGCGAGCCCCTTAGCGACGCGCCCGCAAAGCCCGCGCCGAACTCCACGCCCTTCACAGCCTGAACGCTCATAATAGCGGCCGCTATTCGCGCGTCTAATTTTCTCGTCCACTGTGTGTGACTTCCGAGTCCCGGCGGAACTTCACGCGCGACCACCTCAACCACTCCTCCAACAGAATCGCCTGAATCACGCGCAGAATCTATCGCGCCAACCATCCGCCGCCCAGCAGACAGGTCAAGCGTGTGAACCGGCGAAGCATCTCTCATACGCCTCGCAGACTCCGTAGAATCCAGAGCAGGTCCTTTCGCTTTCACTTTTCCTATCTGAATCACGTATCCTAAAACATCTATAGCGAACTCCTTGAGAAGTTGCTTTGTAAGCGAACCTGCCGCGACCCGAGCGGCTGTTTCGCGCGCGCTCGCGCGTTGGGAAATATCTCTGACATCGTGCGTAGAATATTTGACCGCGCCGGCAAATTCCGCGTGTCCGGGCCGAGGAACAGAAGATGGTTCTAACTCATCTATATCAGGGTAAGCGTTATCAATCTGGATTACTATCGGACTGCCGATAGTGAGACCGCGGCGAAGACCGGAAAGAATCTGAGTGGTGTTCTTTTCTTTCTCCTGCCTTGCAGAGCGCCCGTGTGTGCGGGAACGCAGAACAAGGTCACGCTCTATACTACCGATGTCTATTTTCAGTCCTGCGGGAAAGCCCTCAATCAACGCGATAAGGCATTTCCCATGCGACTCTCCGGCAGTAAAATAAGAAAGCATTCCAATCCTTTCACAGATGTTCAGCCGCGCTACTAATGGTTTTTGCTGTAAGGTATGCGATGCTTGTCATTTTCCGAGCAGGGTAATCAGGTCTTCCTTTGACAGTCCGCACTGCTTCAAGATACCCAGAAGCGTTCCAGTAGCGAGTTCGTTGTGGAGAGGGACGACTGTTTTGTAATTTTGTTTCTGCAGACTCACGTGGCTGCCTTTTTGCCGCACTCTACGAAACCCCGCCTTATGAAGAGCTCTTATCAACGCTCTGCCTGATAGAACGGGAATCTTAGCCACGGATACTGACCTCAAGAGGATAGAGCACGACCTCGCCAACACTCTCAGGCAGGTCTTCCACGCCGAAACTCTCTATGTAGAGTTCAACAGCCTCTTTGAGGTTTGCCTGCGCTTTCTCAATTGTCTTTCCCTGACTTACAACGCCCAGTTCTACGCAACGGGCAACATACCACTTTTTCTCTTTGGTTATTACCGCCGTAAATCTCTTAGACATACAGAACCTCCCCTTTCCCCTCTGCTATAACTCTAACCCATCTACGCGCAAAAATCAACCCACAACTACGGAGTCTTTCAAACCATCCAATCTATGTGTCAGTTTATCCGCGGGCTTCAGTCCACGCTCCTTTGTACCGCTTCAGTTGCTTGTATGCTTGCTTGAGCCAGCCGAAAACGACCTCATCGGGTAGGGAATTACAATCTTGGCAGCCAACGTACGACCATTGCTTATCATTCAGTTTACGTTCAGGGTCATAATACCTCCACTCTTTTGCCTTCTTTCTCAGCACGAAATAATCTCCATCTGGGCGTGCTTTGGATCCCTTCGTCGGCGGATAAATCTGGATGGTTTCTCTTCCTGATAATGGGCGCCACGCGACCCCTTGGAACCTTGTTAGGTCAAGTACTTCTTGAGTCTTTGTTCTTCGCAGTGTTGTTCCCGGACACTTTGTTTGTGCATCCTTGAATAGCCTCTCAAGATTTGCCATGCAATCCTCCCTGGGCTGTCAAAGGAACAAGGCAGTCTTCGCTCCATCAAGTAACTCATTCAGATTATCGCAGTCGGGTGCAAACTGGTTACCTGTATTATAGACATAATTTTGCCGCGTTGTAGATTTTTCTTCTTTTATTGTCTGGAGTCAATAGCCGCGGATAAACGGTACGGGTTTGGAAAGAGACCCGTGGGCTGAAGCCCACGGCTTCACCGCGTTGCAGGCAACGCGGCTAGCCCGCATATTTCATCGATGGGGCGGATTGGAAGAGAAAAGAGCAAAACTATGGTAAAAGCGTCTCAATGAGCACGGAGAGAGGTCATTCGCCTCGGCGCAAAGACAAACCCCCTTA
>Ga0315282_10003324_pt1 | contig 28903 bp, 23 predicted proteins | sample YL17G07_20_MG_FD_203693 | JGI IMG/M metagenome (GOLD analysis project Ga0315282, IMG submission 203693) | Sediment microbial communities from Yellowstone Lake, YNP, Wyoming, USA - YL17G07_20 | ecosystem: Environmental > Aquatic > Freshwater > Lake > Sediment | place: USA: Wyoming | collected... | reverse complement strand
CCCTCAGGGCGTTCCCGTCAGCCCCTCACCACCGAGAAGCCACATGTAGAGGAAACGGGCGGTGTGGGGGCCGCCCAGCCCGGGGACGTCCAGCGTCACCGTGCGCGGGGAGGCCAGGCCCGCGAGTTCCCCGCTCAGGAGGTCGCCCAGCCGAAAGGAGCGCTGGTAGCGGACCACTTTCGCTTTCGGCACCTTCGCCAGTTGCTCGGCCTCGGCGACAGCGTCTTCCAGGTAGCCGATGCGGTCGATGAGACCGGAAGCGAGGGCTTCCTCGGCGGTGAAGATGCGGCCGTCGGCCAGGGCATCCACCTTCTCTGCCGGCATCTTCCGGCCTTCGGCCACGATGCTCTTGAATCGGAGGAAGAGGCTGTCCACCACCCCCTGCAAGACCGCCTGCTCCTCGGGGGTCATCTCCCGGAAGGGCGAGCCGATGTCCTTGAACTGGGCGCTCTTGAGCACGACGCTCCTGAGCCCCACCTTTCCCATGAGCCCCTCGGCGTTGAGCACGGTCATGAGGACGCCGATGCTCCCCGTCACGGTGGTGGGGTGGGCGACGATGCGGTCAGCGGCCACACTGACATAGTAGGCCCCGGACGCAGCCACACTCCCGAAGAGGGCCACCACCGGCTTTCCCGTATCCTGCCGCAGTTGGCCAACCTTCCGGCAGAGGACGTCGCTCGCCGTCACCTCCCCGCCGGGGGAGTCCACCACCAGCACCACCGCCTTGACCCCCGGGTCCTTGGCCGCCTGCTCCAGTTGGTCCATGGTCGAGCGGAAAGCACCCGCGGCCCACGACCCCCCGCCCGTGTCGGCGATGGCCCCCGTCAGGCTCACCAGCGCCACCTTCTCCGCAGCCTTCGGGTCCCCACTGACGAACTCCTCCTGGAGCCCTCCCGCGCCGGTGAGACGCCCGCGAAAAGCTTCCACACCGCCCACGACAATGAGCACGGTGAGAAGCAGGGAGAAGGTCAAGATGGGAAGGAAGATGGCAATCCCTAACGCCCGCAGCCACCACCGCCGCCGCTTCCGTGGGGGTGGCGCGAGCGGTGCGCCTGCAAACGGGCGGCCGCAGAGCGGACATCCCGACCCCGCGCCGCTCGCGGCCGGGGCGCCCGGCCCACCCACGCCCGACCCGCCCCCGGGGGCTCCACTTTCTGCCAAACCCTCTGTCATCTTGCCTCCCTCCTCACACCCTTCACCTTCAAACCGAAGCCGGGCGCCCGCGGAGCAGGCGCGCAGGAAGGGGGAAATCCAACCCCCACCTCTTCTTCCCCGTGGCAGCGCCTGCGGGGCAAGCCTCCCCGGCTCGTGGCACGCGGCGAAGAAGCCTCGCTACTTCGCAGAGCAACCAACGTCCGCCACCCCCTGGCTCCTGCGCCGACGAGTCAGGAGCGCCGGAAGTTCCCCGACCCGCCCAAGCCCAGGTCTTGGTGCATTATACCGCATCCTGCCTGTGAGCAAGAGTGCAACCCCGTCGACAGCAGGCGCAGCCTGAGCGCCAGGCGATTTTGTATTGACCCCAGAGCTCACTTCCTCTTATTCTCACAGAGGTGCCTGTGACACGCAAGGGCCGGATGTCCCCGGTCGACAGGCTGAGGAGGCGTGGAGGGGACGCCGTCCCTCTTGGCCGTCCGCCGAAGGCGGGCACGTCAAGAGAGCCGGAGTCTCTCTGCCCCCCTGAGGGGCAAGGACCCGCCTATGGCTACTGAGCCGGATTCGAAGGGCCAGCCCCGCCCACCTTCCGGCGGGCGCCCGGGTGAAGCCACCAAAGGCCCCGGCGGGGGCCAGACGCCGTCAGCCAAGTCGGGGTCCAGCTCGAACCGAGGCCAGGCCCCGCAGGCGGGGTCTGCTGCGCGGGCACCCGGTCCCCCGACCCACTCCGCCGACGGCGCCCCGCTTCCCGCACCAGAAGCAGCCAAGGTGCCCAGGGAGGCGCTGCGGGACTTCCTCTACCGCTTCATCGCCTACGTCAAGAGCCGAAAACTCTACCCCGCGGGACACGAACGACTCACAAAGCAACTGGAGACTTGGGCCGAAGCCTCGGAAAGCATCCTGGCCAGCCAGGGCCGGGTTTCCCTTTTCATCCAGCCTGATGCCATCTTCGTCAGTGGGGAGAGGTTCGGCGCGGAGGACCGCTTCACGGGGGAGTTCGCGCCCGAACTGGTCAAGCGGCTCATCCGCTACATCTCCATCGACCGGGGCGCGGGACCACAGGAGTTGGCCGCGCTGGCCGAGCCGCTCCTCCTTGAGCCGGAGGCCCTGGCCGAGGCCGGTGGGGCGCGGGCCGTCTTGTCCAAGGCCGGCGTGGCCCACATCCTGGCCATCGAGTTCTCCTACGACATGGGCTCCTACGTGGCCAGTGAAGCCGACGTGGAAGTGGCCCGCACCCTGGCCCATTTCGAGCGGGGGGTGCTCCCGGAACAGTACGTGCTTCGGCGGCTCAGCGAGCTGGACGTCAGCGCCGAGGAGAAGGAGCGCCTGGGGCAACTCCTCCTGGAGCCGGAGGTGGCCAGGCGGCTCGCCACCCTCACCGAGACCTTGGGCCAGTTCGCCATCGAGGGTGAGGCCGAAGTGCACACGAGCGACCTGATGCTCTTCGTGGTCCGTAGCCTCACCCAGGCCGAAGGGGACCTGGGCCCGGTGGGTCCGGAGAACGCCGGGCGCCTCGTCTCTCACTTGCTGGACCGGGTGCAGGAGCGCCTCTTCGTCGTCCTGGCCGACCCGCACGAACGGGAACGCCGGGAAGTCCTCTCCCAGGTGGCCAAGCAGATGCTCTCCTCACCCGAAGCCCTTCTCCACTGGCTTGCCCCCGACGTCGACCGCCTGAGCCTGACCCTCAGCGCCGACCTTGCCGAGCTCCTCAAGGCCATCTTCAGCCGGGCGGAATCGGGCCGCCGGCGCATCCGCTTCGGGGAGACCGCCCTGGGCACCCTGGAAGCCCCCGATGAAGCAGGTGGGGAGAAGCCCGTCCACGCCCATGAGGCCCCGGAAGAGAAACTCGACGTCGCCGACCTGGCCCGGCAACTGGAGGCTCTGCGCGGGACCCTCGCCGGTCGGCGCTTCTCTCTCGGCCTGGAGTCGGTGGGCCGGGCCCACATCGACATCCTTCTCGAACTCGTCAGGCGGGAAGAGGACCGTGCGGGTCGCGAACGGCTGCTGCGGGAACTGGGGCGCGCGGTGGGAGGACAACTCGCCAGCGGTGGCGGCAGCGAGGTCCTTCGCCTCGCCGAGAGGGTCCTCAGTGAAGAGAGCCTCTTCAGCGACGAGGAACTGGACGTCTTCCTGCTGACGCCGGACGTCCTCCGCCAGGCCCTGCGCGAGTACCTGGCGGGAGAGCCGCGCTGGGAAGTGGCCCTCCACCGGATGACCGAACGCCGACAGGCCAGTTTCGCCGACGCCCTGGGCCGGGTCGCCTTGGAGGCGGACGAGGCCTACCCGCTCACCAGCCTCGAGCGCCTCATCGGCCCCTGCCAGCAGGAACTCATCACCTGGCTGGAGCAACGACTGGCGCCGGTGGGGGAAGCCCCGCCTATCGACCGGGTGGTCTCCCTCATCCTGGGCTGTCGAACGGTGCGGGCGGTGCCCGTGGTGGAGGGGCTTCTCGGACAGGCAGCTCCGGAGGCCCGTCGGGCGCTCCTTCGCCACCTGGTCCGCATCGGTGACGCCCGGGCCGTGAGCGCCCTCACCGACCAGCTGCTGACCGGTGAGGCCGCCACTCGGCAGGACATCCTCTACCTCCTGGGGGACAGCCCCGAGCCACTGGCTGAGGAGGCCCTCCTCCACGTGGCCTCCAGGCCCCACTGGCGGAGGGGGCAACTGGCCGAACGGCTGACGGCCGTCTCCTCCCTGGGCCGCTGCGGCGGGGAGCGCGCGGTGCCCCTCCTGCGTTCTCTGGCCCAGAGTTGGCTCCTCAAGGTGGTGCCGGGCGGCAGTCGGGTGCGCACGGGGGCAACCGCTGCCCTGCGCGCTGTGGAGGCCCGGCTGGAACAGAAACGGGCCGAGGCGGAACCCTCGGTGACCTGACGCCGGCCGCCCGTCCTCAACCCTCACCTTGGCCCTCCCCCAGTGGGGGAGGGGAAGGGAGAGGGCAGCATTGGACGGGCGGCGCAGGAACGGTGCGAACTCGAGAGGCTGCAAGGGACGCCGAGACCAGAGAGAAAAAGCAACAAGAGGCCCGACCAAGGCGCCGTAGGCTCGACCAAGCCGCTGTAAGATGCCGAAGGCGTCTGAGGCGTCGCGGGTGCCCGCCAGCCCGAAGCGGGCGGGGAGCCGAAAAGCCTCCCCGGCCGCCAGAGGCATCCGAGCCGTTGCCGGTGCCCGCGAAGCGGGCGGGGAGCCGAGAAGGCTCCCCGAGGGTAACCAACTGTGCCCGCCCGGGGCGGGCGGGCACTCGCTCCGCTCGGAGGGGCAAGCTCGTCCAGTGCTTGCCCCGCGCGAGGGTGGCAAGGCAAACGGGGGAGAATGATGGAAGCTGTGGAACAGGTGGTGCGGGCCCTGGTCGTGGCCCTCATGAACAGCCTTCTCTACTTCTCGGGGCATCGGCGGGTGCGGGAGGCCACCGAGACCGCTGTCCGCGCCCTGGACACCTACTTCCAGGACCAGCCCATCCTGCACCTGGGCATCCGGGAGAACCTCCTCATCTTCGAGGGCCGACCCCTCTATGACCTCAGCATCTACGCCCACCGCCTCATCCGGGCCATCAGGGACCAGGGAGCCTGGGGCATCCGCTTCGAGCGGGGGGTGACGGCCGAAGAGGTCCGCCGACTGGTGGAGGTGCTCCTGCGGCCTTCGGCCGGCTCCGCCGCGCCCAAGCCCACCGCGCAGGGGGAGCCGGTTGCCCCCGAAGCGGGCGCGGAAGACGCTACCGGGCGCCAGCAGGCGCCAGGAGGCAGCGCTCCCCCGAAGGCCGAAACCGTCAATGACCAACTCCGTCAGGAAGGCATCACCCGGGTCGCCCTGGAGACACAGCCACTGGTGGAGCGGGGGGTGGTGGGCCCCACAGCAGCCGAGTCGGCCGCCCGGGCCATGGGGGGTGAGGAAGTGAGCCGAAGCCTCTACACCACGGCGCTCGGCGTTCTCCAGGACCTGATGGTGGAACTGCGCCAGCAGACGAAGCCTTCTTTCCGCGACGCCAACGCGGTGGCCCAGGGGATCGCCGAGGCCCTCGACAGCCAGCGCACACCCCTTATCGCCCTGACGGCCATCAAGGACTACGACGAATATACCTTCAACCACTCCATCAACGTCTGCATCTACCTGACGGCCCTGGCCCGCGAACTCACCACCGACCCCCGGGAAATCCTCCGCATCGCCCAGGCCGGGCTCCTCCACGACGTGGGCAAGATCCTCATCGCCGACGAAATCCTCTACAAGCCGGGCAGCCTTTCCGATGCCGAGTGGCAGGTCATGCGCCAGCACCCGCTGGTGGGGGCGAAAATCCTGGTCGAGGCCGAGGGCGTCGATGAGCTGGCCGTCAACGTCGCCTTCGGCCACCACCTCCACTACGACCGGAAGGGCTACCCCCAGGTCGCCGGCGACATCACCATCGACCCCATCACCGAACTGGTGAACGTCATCGACGTCTACGAGGCCGTCACCGCCAAGCGACCCTACAAGCAGCCCTTCCCCCCGGAGCGGGTCACCAAACTCCTCCTGGAGGGCTCAGGCACCTTCTTCGACCCCATCTGCGTGGAAGCCTTCGTACGCTCCTTCGGCGTCTACCCGCCCGGAACCCGCGTCCTCCTCGCCAATGGCTGCCGGGCCGAGGTCCTCTCCGTCAACCCCAACCGCCCGTTCGACCCGGTGGTTCGGCTGACCCACGACCCCGAAGGTCAGCCAGTGGAGGGGGTCGAGGTGGTCAATACCGCGAGCGAGGAGCCCGCCGACACCGAACGGACCACAGGTCCCGGCGAGGCCGGGGAGAAGCGACGCCCGCACGCCGTCCTCCGCAGCCTCCCGTAGCCCAGCTCACACCCGGAGAAGGCGCGAAGGCCGACCTGCCAGGTACACAGTGAACGCACTGACCGGAGAGGCTTGTTGGGGCGTCGGCTTCCGGCCACGCCCGCTGACAGTAACTTCCGGCCTGTCCCTACACCTCCACGGGAGAGCAGGCTCTCCACCGATTTTTGTTGAGCGGGCGGGCTCTCCGCGATATGCTGGTTTTTTCTGGTGGTCAGTACTTCCCATGGAGCTTGGGCGATTCGATGGAGACCTTTCACCTGCTGGTCATAGCCGAGGTGGTCATCGGCCTGACGCTCGCCCTCGTCCTCTGGAGGTCGGAGGTACTGCGGGGACACCTCCTGGTCCACCTGGGGGGTGTCATCTGCCTGGTGGGCGGCTTCGCCTGGATGGCCCACCTGGTGAGCGGGCAGGGGGACACGGGCCGCGTTATCGCCGAGTTCCTCCTTGCCGGGCTTGCCTGGGTCCCCTTCGTCATCTTTCTCCTCTCCTTCTGGGCCGGACACGCCTGGGCCAGTCTCTCGGCGGCGAACGCACCGTCCCTTCTCCCCAAGACCTACACCGCCATGGAGAAGGCCGAGGCCGAAGGCAACTTCAAGCGCGCTATCATGCTCTATCGGCGGGAGTTGGACCGCGACGCCAAGGACCTGGAAGCCCGCCGTCGGCTGGCCGAGGTGCTCCTGCGGGACAACCAGGTGGAGGAGGCCATCGGCGAACTGCGCCTCGCCGCCACCATGACCCAGGACCCGGACACCGAGGTGGACCTCATCATCCGGGTCTCCGACGTCCTCCTCAACAAGAAACTCGACTTCGACACCGCCCTGGCTGACCTGGACTTCCTGCGCAAGAAGCACCAGGGGACCCCGGCCGGCGAGCGGGCGCAGAAACGCTTCCAGCGCGTCTACATCCTCCTGGAGGCCCGCAAGGAGCGCACGGAGGGGTCCGGCCCGTAGAGAAGAGACGGCCATGCTCGTCATCGTCACCCTGAACACCTCCATTGACCGGGCGCTGGAAGTCCCCGACTTCGCCGTGGGTGAGACCCTCCAGGCCAAGGTGGTCAGCCGCGCGCTCTCCGGCAAAGGGGTCAACGTCAACCGTTGCCTCAGCGACCTGGGCTTCCCTTCCACGGCCACCGGCTTCATCGGCCGCTGGGAGGAAGGGCTCTACCGGGCCGGCCTCGCCGAGACCGCCGTCACCCTTGACTTCATCACCGTCGAGGGGCCGACCCGCACCAACACCACCATCCTCGACCCCCTGGCGAAGAGCGTGACCCACCTGCGGGAAGAAGGCTTCCAGGTCACGACGGAGGAGAAGTTGCGCCTGAGCCAGAAGCTCATCCAACTGGCGGAAGCGTACGGCGACTTCCTCTTCTCCGGGAGCCTGCCCCCAGGCTTGAGCCCCCGCGAGTTCGGCTCCCTGCTCTTGAGCCTCAAGGAGCTCGGCCCCCGGGTCATGGTCGATAGCAGCGGCGAGGCCCTGCGGGAGGCCGCCGCGGCAAGACCCTTCCTCATCAAGCCGAACGAAGAGGAGCTGGCCGACCTCGCCGGCAAGCCCGTCCGCTCGACCGAGGAGCTGCTCACTGCCGCCACCGGCCTCCTGGACCGCATCCAGTACGTCCTGGTCACCCGTGGCTCCGGCGGGGCGGTGCTGGTCTCCCGCGAGGGCATCTACAGTGGTCTCGCCGCCCTTGAGCTGGAACGGGTGCGGAGCACCGTCGGCTGTGGCGACGCCCTCCTGGCGGGCTTCCTCTCGGGCTTCCTCACCGGGAGGGACTTGTCCGAGGCCCTGCGGCGAGGCGTGGCCGCCGGTGCGGCCAAGGCCACCGCCCCCGACGTGGGGTGCGTGCCGCTACGGACCTACGAGGAACTCCTCGACCTCGTCCACATCGACCGTCTCGATTGACGCGCCCTGTGGCTCGAGTCCTTGTCCGCCCCGGCGGACAGAGACGCAGGACGAAAGGTTGAACCACAGAGCACACGGAGCACGCGGAGGCCACGGCCTCCTAAAGAAGGATGGCCTCCGTGACCTCTGCGTTCTCTGTGTGGTCCCCTCACCCACTTGAAGAAGAAAGCCGTTGGGGTGAAAGGAGCGAGCATGGGAAAGGAAATCGTCCGTACCGACCGGGCGCCCAAGGCCCAGGGGCCCTATTCCCAGGCGGTCAAGGCCGGGGGCTTTGTCTTCGTCGCCGGGCAGGTCCCCCTCACCCCCGGGGGCACCTTCGTCCAGGGCGACATCGAGGCCCAGACCAGGCAGGTCCTGGAGAACGTCAAGGCCATCCTCGAGGCGGCGGGGAGTTCCCTCACGGAGGTGGTCAAGGTCACCGTCTACCTCGCCGACATGAAGGACTTCGCCGCGATGAATGAAGCCTATGCGGAGTACTTCCCCAAGGAACCGCCCGCCCGGGCCACGGTGCAGAGCGACCTTCGCTTCCGGGGAGGCCCGCTCCCCATCGAGATCGAGGCGGTGGCCCTGTGCGAGTAAGCAGGTTGCTCCGCCCCTCCGGGCAGACGACGGTCGGCGGCGGCGCACACCCGCCGTTCGACAGGCTCACGGCCCTGAGCAACGTCGAAGGGCTGAGGACAATGGCGCCGTGAAGAAAGCCGACATCGAAACCCCCGCTGTCCTCATCGACGCCGACAGGCTCGAGCGGAACATCCGCCTGATGGCCGAAGCGGCCCAGCGGATGGGCGTGGCCCTCCGTCCCCACTTCAAGACCCACAAGACCATCGAGATCGCCCGGATGCAGTTGGCTGCGGGGGCCGTGGGCATCACCTGCGCCAAGACCACCGAAGCCGAGGTGCTCATCGAGGCAGGAGTGACGGACGTCTTCATCGCCAACGAGGTGGTGGGCCCGGCGAAGGTAGCCAGGCTCCGAGAACTCGCCCGCCGCGCGACCACGAGCGTAGGCATCGACGACCTGGCCCAGGCCGAGCCGCTTGCCGAGGCGTTCGCGCGCGAGGGCCGGCCGCTCGCCGTGCTCATCGAGGTGGACACGGGCTTAGGGCGGTGCGGGCTGCCACCCGGGCAGCCCGTGCTGGCCCTGGCCGAGCAGGTGGTTCGGCTTCGGGGGCTCCAACTCCGAGGCATCTTCACCCACGAGGGGCACGTCCACCGCGCCCGGACCAAGGCCGAACTGGAGGCGATGGCCCTGGCCGCCGGGCGGGCCATGGTCGAGACGGCTCAGCTCGTCCGCGGTCACCGGCTCCCCTGCGACGTGGTCAGCGTGGGGACGACACCCGCAGCGCTCATCACCCCCACGGTTCCGGCGGTCACGGAAGCCCGTCCCGGAAGTTACGTCTTCTACGACCGCTGCCATCTGCGGACCTGGTCCGCCACCGAGGAGGACCTGGCCCTCACCGTGCTCGCCACCGTCATCAGCCGACCGGCGAGGGAGCGGGTGGTGGTCGATGCGGGCACCAAGGTGCTCAGCGCCGACCACGCGGGGACGCGGTTTGACACCTTCGGCCTCATCCGTAGTCATCCCGATTGGCGCCTCGCGCAGGCCAATGAGGAGCATGGCATCCTCGCCGTGCCCGCGGGGGCCGAGGTGGCTATCGGCGACCGGGTGGAGCTGTTTCCCAACCACAACTGTGCGGTGATGAACCTCGCCGACGAGGTGCAGGTGGTGCGCGGTGAGGAGGTGGTGGCCCGCTGGCGTGTCGCGGCCAGGGGCGCCTCCAGGTAGGAGCGCGAGCGTGGAGAGACCCCTCGCCAAAGGAAAGAAGACGAGGCTCCGGCCGCTCCTCCGCGAGGACGTGGACACCATGCTCCGCTGGGGTCGCCACACGGACCCCCTCCTGGCCGGCTACAACATGCCTCGGCTCGACCGCCGGGGGGCTGACGAATGGTACCGTGTCCGCACCAACCGACCTGACTTCCGCATCTTCGCCGTCCTGGACCGGGCGGCCACGGTGGTGGGTCGGCTGAGCATCCGGGAGATCGACAACCACCTGCGTCGCGCCCGCCTGGGCATCGTCCTGGACCCAAGCCTGGTGGACCAGGGACTGGGGACGGACGCCATCACCGCCTTCCAGGAGTTCTACTTCGAGCACCTCCGCTTTGAGACACTGGTCCTGGACGTCGCCGCCTACAACCTGCGGGCCCGGCGGTGCTACGAGAAGTGTGGCTTCCGCTACACGGGCGAACACTGGCAGCGGGAAGAAGGCCTGGGGGAGGGGGTCGGCTTCTCCCTCTTCACTGATGACCGCTTCCGCGAGGTCCGCCGATTCTTTCGCCAGACCCGCGCCGGGCTCGAGGTCCTCTACTGTGACATGGAGGTCACCCGCGAGGAGCACCGGACGAGGGCGGCTCCACAACAGTGACCTGGAGCGGGGAAGCGGGTTCACTCCGCCACGACGGAGCCGTCCCGAGGACCGGACAGAGCTGAAAGTCTGTCCCCACTCAGTACTTGAGCTTGGGACGCGTCTCCGCAATCTGCTTTTCCAGGGCCGCGATCTTCGCGTCGAGCGCCGTCCGGTCCGCCAGGGTGCCCACGACCTTCTTGTAGGCGGTGACCGCTTCCTCCAACTTCCCCGCCTTCTCCAGTTGTTCGGCCTGGGCAGCTGCCTGCATGGCCTGGAGGCGAGGTTGGGCTTCCCTCATTTCCCCTAAGTCAAGCAGGTCCTGGTAGGCCTGGGTTCCCGCCGCCCAGTCAGTCTGCCCCTCGGCCGCCTTGGCCCGCTCGCGGGCCGACTGCTTGGCGTCCGCTATCTTCGTCTCCAACGAGCGGAGACCCTGTTCGACGTTGGCTCCGCCGCCGCGACGATTGAGCATGGCCTCCTTGTAGGCGGCCAACGCCTCAGCAAACTTCTTCTCTTCCAGGAGTTTCTCGGCTTTGGTGACCGCCTCGGCTGCATCTGCCTGCGCCCCGACCGTACCCGGCCGGGTCCCTCCCCCTGCGGTGGTGGAAGCCTCCGACCCCCCCTCCTGCACCTTCGCCCCGCCTGCCCCACCGGTCGTGTCGGTCGCTTTCACCGCCCTGCGGACCACGTTGGCCACCAGCAGCCCGGCCCCCAGGAGAACCAGTAACAGGACCAGGGTCTTGACCGCCTGCAGCCCCAGGGCCTTTCTTGCCCCCCGCGCCCGGCGGGCCAGGACCTCCTCGAGCACCTGCTGGTGGCTGGCGTTCTGGGGGTTATAGGAGACCAGTTTGCGGGCGACCTCCTCGGCCTTCTCCCAGTTCGCCTGCTCGATGGCGCGGTCGCGCTGCGTGAGCAGGTCCTGTTCGTGGGCCACCGCAGCCATGGGCAGGGGTTCGGGGGAGCCCTTCTCCCGCGTTTCCTTGAGCAAGTAGTCGTAACTGCTGCGACGGGCAGGGTCGCTGAGCTCATACTCCGCGCGGCGAACGGCCGTGAGCAACCGCTCCGCGATCTCCCGCTCGGCGGGCGTGCCTTTGAGAAAGGGAGCCAGTTTCTCTCGCTGTCGGCGGGCCGCCTGCTCGATGCGGGCCTTATCCCCTTCGAACTCCTTCAGCCCGAGCAGCTGGTAGTGGTTGGGCTGCGCGTCACCCACAGTGACCCCGAGCCACTCCGCATAGTAACTCTTCGCTGCCATGGGCAGCTCCTTTCCTGGATGGAGGAGAGCGACCCTCCCGCAGGGCCGGACTCAACTGACCGACCCACCGACCCTGTCCGCCGAGCCGGACGAAGCCCACTCCGCCGGGCGAAGCAGCGCCCACGCCTCACGCGGTTCAGAGCGCCTCTGACCCCAGTACCACGATGAGCGGCTCTGAGTAGAGTGTGACCTGGCCCTGTCCGCCTTCACCCTTTGCGCTGATGGTGTAGCCGGCGGCGCCCCAGAGGAGGGCGTCGCGGGGAAGGCGGGGTTTCTCCCCGGGCCGGGACGGGACAGGCGCGGCCAGGGGTTGGGTCCCGGCCAGGGCCTTGAGCACGCCCTGCTCCACCTTGAGCGCAGCTTGTTGTCGGCTCCCGCGCACCAGGCGCACCAGGGCGTCGCGCATGACGGCGTAGTCGCCGCGAGCCGCCCGGTCGGTGGCGCGGACGGTGACGGCGGCCCCGGCCACTTTCACCATGAGGCTCCCCAGGGTGAGGGTCACCTCGCCCCGGCTGTCCAGTTCGAAGTCGGCCCCGGCCTCAATGGACTCTATGGGCCCGTAGCGGGTCTCACGCTCAGAGATGAGCCGGAGGCTTCGCGGCTTGAACTTCCCCGCCTGCAGGTCTTCCAGGTCTTTGGTGCCCACGACGGCGAAGAGCCCGGGGGCCACCATCACCCGGGCCGAGCCACTGACGTCGGCCCGCAGCGTCCGTCCGCGGGTGCTGACCAGCTCCTGGAACTTGTTGAAGACCGCGGCCAATCCCAGGTCCTCGCCCAGGCTGCGGCCCTCGAACTCTGCGGGGCCGGGCGCCGGGGAGCCGTCCAGCGTCCCCAACTGGTCGCCTCCCTTGAGCACAGCATACCGGCACACACCCCCCTCGTAGTGGAACTCTTCCATTTCCGTGGAGAAGAGGTAGAAGCCCTGGTCGCAGATCCGCAGCACGTGCTCCGGCTGAGGCACGGGGATGAGCAGTTTCTGGCGCGTACCGGGCGCGAAGGTGACCCGGGCCGACAGCGCCCGGCCGTCACTGAGGGCCACCCGCAGCCCATGCTCTCCGGGGGACGAGGACACCTCCGCGCGCCCGCCTCCTTCCACCGACGCCACCTTGGCATCATCCACCGTCACCTCGGCCGCCACCGGCATCTGGTCCTCGACCGTCAGCACCGCGGTGGTCGCCGCGGCCACCCACTGCCCAGCGACCTTCACCTGGCCCAGGAGCCCGCGGGCGCCCGCGTGCTCCGGGTTGGTCGCGACGACCTTGAGCAGTTCGGCCTGGGCCTCGTCCTTCAGGCTTCGTTCCTGGCACCAGCGGGCGAGCTGGAAGTGGCCCTCGGCGTCGTCCGCGGCCAGGGCCGCGGCCTTCTCCTGGTACTCGGCCGCCGGGCTCTTCACCGGCTCAATGGACACCACGTCTTCCTTGGACACGGTGGCCGAGCCGTAGGACATCTTGATCTCGATCTTGTCCCCCTGGTCGATGACCTCCCCCTCCAGGACGCGGCCATTCTTCAAGTGCACCCGGTCGGCGAAGGTCGCAGCGGGGAGAAGCACCAGCACGAGGAGGGCAGGCAGACACAAACGTCTCATCTGGAACCTCCTTCTCCATACACCCGGTTTCCGGCAAAACCTCCGGCCATGAGTGTACGGAGAGAACCCGGAAGGCGCAAGACCTTCCTCACTCCCAGAGCGGACATGCCCGGGCATCCCGGGGAGCGCTTTTTCACCAAGTGAGAACAAGCCTCTTGACTGTCAGCGGCGGAGTGACTATAGAGGCGACTCTACGGTCTCGTCCGGGGCCAGGCAAGCGCTGTCTGTCTGCGTGTTCGAGGAGTACGCAGGTGAAGAAGAGCATCGTGCAGGGCTTTTTTGGGAAGCAGCCTTTGGAGCAGGTCTTCAAGCGCCTTCGGGCCGCCCACTACGACGGCCTCCAGCTGGCCATGCGGGCCACCGCTGCCGACGGCGAGGTCAACCTGGAGATGTCCGACGCCGAGGTCCGTCACATCCGCCGCGCCGCCAAAGCCCACGGCCTCCGCTGCCACTCCCTCATGCCGCAGACGGGGGTGAGCCTGGCGTCGGCCAAGGCCGCCGAGCGGCGGACCTGCGTCAAGCACTTCCAGCGGATGCTGGAACTGGCCAAGGGGCTGGGCTGCGAGAACATCCTCTGCCATCCGGGCCACGTCGCCGCCGAAACCCCCTACGACGCCTTCTATGGCTGGGTGGTGGAGGGGCTGCGCGCCCTGGCCCCCGCGGCCCGGAAAGCGGGCATCCCCATCCTGTTAGAGAACGTGTGGAACCGGTTCATGTACAGCCCCCTGGAGGCCAAGCAGATCCTCGCCGACGTCGGGAGCCGGGCCGTCGGCGTCTACCTCGACCTGGGCAACATCATCCCCTTCGGCTGGCCTGAGCAGTGGATCCGCATGCTCGGCCGGCGCATCGGCGAGGTGCACATCAAGGACTTCCGCCGACAGGTGATGAGCGGCGCCGGTTTCGTCTACCCGCTCATGGGGGACGTCGACTGGGTGGCGGTGATGCGGGAACTTCGCCGGGTGAAGTACGACGGGTGGCTCTGCGCTGAGTACGGTCCCTACCCGCAGTTCCCGGACAAGGCCCTGCGGGACATCGCGACCAGCATCGACGCCATCCTGGCGCTCCCTTAGCCAACCGCGCCAGTGAGAGGCGCGTCCACGGCGGGTGCGTCCCGCGCCGCTTCGGGAAAGGCAGGGGTTCGTCCATGCGCTGCGGCTTGAGTGTCTACAGCATGCTCCGGCCACTGCGGGCCGGGAAGGCCGACCTCCTCGGCATCGCCGACTTCGCCAGCAGCCTGGGCTACGAAGGCCTGGAGATGCTGGACTTCTGCTGGCCCCAGAACGGGTCGCTGACCGAGAACGCCCACCGTCTCCGCCAGCGCTGCGAGGCCCTGGGGCTCCCCCTCTCCAGTTACACCGTCCACAGCAACTTCGCCCAGATGGACGCCGAGCGCCAGCGGGCCGAAGTCGAGCGCGTCAAGCGGGCCATCGACACCGGTCAGGAACTGGGCGTCACCTGCATGCGCATCGAAAGCACCAACGGGCCGCCCCAGGAGTACCGCGGCCCGGCCCAGTGGGAGGACCTCCTCCCCTGGCTCGTCGAAGGCATCCGCCAGGTCGCGGCCTACGCGGGGACCAAGGGCATCCGCCTGGGCCTCGAGAACCACGGCCGCCTCGTCGGCCGAAGCACCCTCATCGAGGAACTCGTCCTGAAGGTGGACTCCCCCCACTTCGGCGCCAACCCCGACATCGGGAACTTCTACGTCGTGGACGAGGAACCGCTGGAGGCCGTCACCAGGCTGGCTAAGTACGCCGTGCACGTCCACGTGAAGGACTTTCGCCGGAGGCCGCCCGGGAGCGAGGTGGGGGACGGGTGGTTTGAATCCACCGGCGGCTGGAAGTTGCAGGGGGCCATCCTGGGCGAAGGGGTCGTGGACCTCGCCGGGTGCCTCGGTGCCCTCAAGCGAGCTCACTACCGTGGCTTCCTCTCGCTGGAGTTCGAGGGGCCGGAAGACCCCCGGGTGGGCTGCTCCAAGGGCCTGGCTAACCTGCGCTCCATCCTCGCTCGGTTGTAGTCGGCGGCTCGGGCCCACGCCAGCGCCCCCGGGGGTCCGAAGTCCGGGCACATGGTCCGACCAGAGCCGAACTTGGCGCGCAGGCCGGTCGGCATCGGGAGCAGAAAGGAAACATCATGGCTGAGGAGAAGCGCGACATCCTGCTCAGCGAGTTTGTGCCTGAGCCCATGTTGGTTGTCCCGGCGCACCAGGTCGAGAAGGCCCGCTTCCCCGCCGTGGATGCGCACAACCACTTGGGCTGGTGGGATGCGGCGAAGACGGACGACCTCGTCGCCCTCATGGACACGGTGGGCCTGCGGAGCATCGTCAGCCTGGATGGCAGCCGAAAGAACCTCCAGGAGCACCTCCACGCCTACCCCCGCCGACACCCCGGCCGCTTCGTGGTCTTCACCCGCGTGGCCTGGGAAGAATCTGCCGACCCGGCGCTCCCCCAGCGCGCCGCCGAGCAACTGAAGCGTGACGTGGAGGCGGGCGCCCGCGGCCTCAAGGTCAATAAGGCCCTCGGCCTTCGCATCAAGAACCCCGAAGGCGACCTCTACCGGGCCGACGACGAACGCCTCGCCCCCATCTGGGAAGCCTGTGGCGCGCTCGCCGTCCCCGTCCTCTTCCACATCGCCGACCCGGCGGCTTTCTTCCGGCCGCTGGACGGAAAGAACGAGCGCTGGGAAGAACTCCACCGTCAGCCGGGCTGGCACTTCTACGGGCCCCAGTTCCCCTCCTTCGCCGAGTTGATGCTCCAGCAGGAGAACCTGGTCGCCGCCCACCCCCGGACCACCTTCATCAGCGCCCACGTCGGCAGTTACTCCGAAAACCTGGGCTGGGTGTCGGGGATGTTCGACCGCTACCCCAACTTCCACGTGGACATCGGCGCCCGCATCGGCGAACTCGGCCGCCAGCCCTATGCTGCCCGTGACTGGTTCATCAAGTACGCCGACCGCATCCTCTTCGGCACCGACGGGCGACCCAACGTCGAGAACTACCGCGTCCACTGGCGCTTCCTGGAGTCGGCCGACGAATACTTCAACTACTCCACCACGGACCCACCGGGGCAAGGCCGCTGGCGCATCTATGGCCTCCACCTGCCCGAGGACGTGCTCCGCAAGGTCTACCACGACAACGCCGCCAGGCTCATCAACCTGACGTAGGGACTGACCTGTCCGTCCGGCGTCTGAAGACCCGGCCTTACTGACCGGCAGCAGGAATCGAGGGCGGGGAGGGCCCGCTTACCAGCGCTCGAGCCCTAACCACAGCGAGAGAAGGAACCAGACCGCCGCCAAGAGGGCAGCTGCGGCAAGACAAACCAGGAACAAATCTATCCAGCGCACCCCTTCGCTGGCCGCGTGCGGGGTGGGGTCTTCGACGGGGGCGTGGTGCTGGCGAAGAAGTTCCAGGGCGCGGGGAGCGTCCTCATCGTTGGTCACACAGACCTGGGGCAGCGAATCTGCAGAGAAGGACGCCCCTGTCCCCCGCAGCGGGAACATGCCCTCACCCACGACCACGGCCGGAATGCCTTCCGCTTCCAGGAAGTTCTTCACCGCGTACGCTTGCATCGGGTTGTCAGCGGTATAGACAACCTTCATCGCCCGGCCTCCGGAAAGCAGGAGGAACACCCAGGTTCCCTCCCGGGAGCGAACCCTTCCCCAATCACAGCATACGCGCTGACGCGGCCGTTGTCCCGAAAATGCTTGCTCCGTGCCCAGTGTCAACTATACTGCCTGGGCGTCGGTGTGGGACCCATTCACACTTTTCCCCTGAGGTGGACAATGAGAACAACAGTTGCGGCGCAGCTCCTGGCAGTCTCGGCTTTCCTCCTCGCCGCCGGGGGACAGGCCTGGGCGGCCACGGGCTCAGCCCCGTCCGCCAGCGGGACAACGTACCAAGGCGCCCTCTACGAGCCCTTCATCGCCCCGGACCACGTCGGCCAGACCGAAAACGTCGAGATGCAGGCGGGTTTCTACGGCTACTTCGACATCACCAACGGTCAACTCAAGCAGACGGACGTCGGGGAAAAGGGCACCCTCACCTCCACCCCCTTCAACGTCTGTAACCCCACCGTGGACTGGACCGCCCTGGAGTGGGACGGGACCCTCCCGGCGGGGGCGGGCGTGACCTTCGCCCTCCGGGGCACCGTCGATAACGGGCTCGCCGCGGGCTTCCCCGACGAGTCCAAGTGGACCGAATGGGTGACCCTCCCCGGCAAGGAGAAGCGCCTCCCCATTCCCGACTCTCTCGACGGGAAGCAGTACCTCGAGTACCGGGTCACCCTCACCGGTGGCGCGGCGCTCACCGAGGTCCGCCTCTTCCGGAACATCACGGTCCCCGCCCACCCGCGCATGCTCACCAACGCCGTGGAAATCGCCCGGGCCAAGGAACGCATCAAGTCCGACCCGCGGGTGAAAGACATCTTGGACCAGTTCATCCGCCACTGCGACGCCGCCCTCGTCGGCAACGCAGACAAGCGCGGCAAGTCGGGCGTCTGGCACGCCCAGTACTACGGTCAGGCCCTCGGCCTCGCCTACCAGTTGACGGGCGACAGGAAGTACGCTACGGAAGCCAAGATTTACCTCGACCGCCTCTTCGGCCCGGTCACGGTGGACGGGGTGGAAATCCCGGGCCTCGACTACTCCAAGGAGCAGGAGTTCGACTATTCGGAAGTGGCCCGCGAGATGCCCGCGGTCTACGACCTCATCTACGACGCCCTGACGCCGGACGAGCGCACGAGCTACGGCCTGAAACTCGTCGACATCGCCCAGTTCGTCGAGGACACCACCAGGAAGTACCGCTTCTCCGACCTCTGTAACCAGGTCTACGTCAAGAACGTCACCTTCTTCCTGACCGGCATCGCCCTCCTCGGTGATGGCGTCAACGACGAGAAGGCCCAGGCCTGGTTCGTCCGGGCCGACCGCGAACTCCACGAGCGCCTCATCCCCGCAAGCAACCTCTGGGCCAGCGACGATGGTGGCTTTGGCGAAGGTCCGGGTTACGCCGGCTTCACCGACGGCCCCTTCCTGCGGGAACTCCTTTCCTGGCGCGCGGCGACGGGTGAGGACCTCTTCGCCGTCTGTAACTTCCACCGCTACCTGATGGGCTGGCAGCTCTGGCTCACCCGTCCTCATGACGGCAGGATGCAGCGTTTCAACGACAGCGGCTTCCCCCGGGCTTCGCTCAGTTCCCCTCCCTTCATCGCCTCCCGCTACCGCGACTCCCGCGCCCAGTGGCTCGCCAACCGTTACGTCGACCAGGCCAGGAAAGACTCCTACAGTTACCAGAACCAGAGCCTCTGGCAGTGGGTCCTCTGGTACGACCCCGACCTGGGGGAAGCACCGCTCGAGTACCCCGACCAGCCTTCGGCCCGTCTCTTCCAGGGCGTGGGCCAGGTCATCTTCCGCAGCGGCTGGGACAAGGACGCGACCTTCGCCGTCCTCAAGTGCCAGAGTTTCCGCTCCTTCGGCCACCGCCACGCCGACGAGAACCACCTCGTCATCACCAAGAAAGGGGCCCTCGCCATCGACAGCGGGGTCGACCAGAGGAGCCCCGGCGACCACGTCCACAACTACTTCACCCAGTCCATCGCCCACAACACCATCACCGTCTACGACCCCAACGAGGAGACGGGCGGCGGCGCCAACGATGGCGGCCAGTACCGCGGCGAACTCCGGAAAATCTCGGGCGACGACCCCAAGAACAGCCAGTATGGCGCCTACTACCCGGGCTCGCCCCTCATGCTCGGCGGCATCGTCGCCTTCGAGACCAACCCCTACTACAGTTACGCTTGTGGCGATGCCACCAAGGCCTACAGCCCCCACAAGCTGACCCTCTTCACGAGACAGATGGTCTACCTGCCCCAAAACTCCTTCGTCCTCTTCGACCGGGTCACCTCGACAAAGCCCGAGTTCGCCAAGCGCTGGCTCCTGCACGCCGTCGAGGAACCGGTCCTCGCCGGCAAGGTGGCGGCCGTGAGCCAGGGCGACGGCAGGCTCTTCTCCCAGACCCTCCTTCCCGAAGATGCCCGCATCGAGCTGGTGGGCGGCCCGGGGAAGGAGTTCTGGGTGGACGGGAAGAACTTCCCGCCTCCCCAGCCCAACCGGGCCGAGGAAGCCGGTGCCTGGCGCATCGAGGTCACTCCCGGCGCCCCGCGCACCGAGGACTGCTTCCTCCACCTCCTCACCGCTACCAGCGGCGAAACCACCAAAGCGCCCGTGGGCGCACTGGTGAAGGAAGAGGGGGTGGTGGGCCTGGAGTTCGCCCCCGCGGGCAAATCCATCCGCGTCACCTTCGCCACCCAGGGGAAGCCCGCCGGCCACATCACCATCAAGGACGCCTCCGGGCTGGTCCTCCTCGACCAACCCCTGACCCAGGACGTCCAACCCCAGCGCTTCATGCCCGAAGAGGAAGCGAAGCAGGAGAAGTAGCGACAAGGGGCTTGAGCCTCTCGCCCGACTTCGCGCAGGAAGAGCGATTCGCAGGGCCCGGCCGAGGCGTCGTAGGCTCGACCAAGGCGTCGTAGGACGCCAAGGGCGTCCGAGCCGTTGGGAGAGGGGAGCCGAAAAGGCTCCCCGGCAAGGCGAAGCCGTCCGAGCCGTTGCGGGCGCCCGCCAGCCCGATGCGGGCGGGGAGCCGAAAAGGCTCCCCGGGCCCTGGTGAGCTTCGACACAAGGCCACCCCGTCCTTTCGTCCGGGGCTCGCTCCGCTCGAACGGGGAAGCTCGTCCAATGCTTCCCCGGCCGAGGCGCCCGCCCCCGCCACCGCTTCGTCACTTGCCCGGCATGCGGATGACGGTCACCGAGTACCGGGGCACGGTGAGGGTCAGGGCGCCTTCAGACACCTTCGCCGTCGAGGTCCGGGGAACGACGGCTTCGGGGTCGGCCAGCGTGTTTCTGGCCCAGGGGACTTCCGCAGTGAGGGTGTGCACCTGGGCAGGCCCCGTCGGACGGGCGCCCTCCAGCTCGATGGTCAACGTGACCGGACCCGTCAGCCCTCGATGCACCACGGAAATGAGGAGCGCGCCGTCCGCGCCGATGGCAGCTACGGCATCCAGCACCGGGAGTTCGTCCATCGGCACCTTGGCCCGAATACTGTCGGGCATCACCCGGGGAAGTCGCTCCCGTCCGCACTCCAGCGCCACCGTCACCGGCGTCGCCCCGTTGAAGCAGGCGAACATCTTCTGGCCGTAGTGGCAGGGGTTGGCGTAGACCCGCTCCCGCTCCTTCCTCAGCCCGCCCCCGTGGTTCACCGTCGCCGACTGGGTCACCATCTCCACCAGGGGCGCCAAGCGCACCGCCCCGTGGTAGACCAGGACGTCGTAGAGCGCCTCGGCCAGGGTGTCGGGCGACACCAGGTTCTCACGCGTCACGCGCCCGGGTGCGTCCCCCTTGGGCTCACCCAGGGTGGCGAAGAGTTGCAGTTCCGTGACCGCCAACCTCGGCTCCGCCACGCCCGCGGCCCGCATCTTCTCTGCCAGTTCGGTGTACAGCATCTCGCAGTAGCCCGGGAAGGCCATGAAGTCCTGGAACACGCCTGACGGGTCCGTGGCCGGGTCCGTGTGTCCGCCTACCAGGATGTGGTCACAGATGGAACGGAGGATGTCCGCGTCCCTGCCGATGAGCGCCTCGTTCCAGCCCCGGCGAAGCCACGGTGGCTCGCCACAGGCGATGAGTTTGGTGGAGGGGTCCGCTAACAGCATGGCCTCCGCAAACTCGCGGTAGCGGTCGGCGTATCCAGCGGGCGTCGTCCAGTTGATCTGGTGTCGGCCCGAGAGTTCGTTCCCGATCTCCCAGTAGCGGACGTCGAAGGGCTCCGCGTGGCCGTTCGCAGCACGCAGGGCGCCCATTTGCGTTTTCGGCGAGCCGTTGCAGTACTCCACCCAGCGGGCCGCCTCCGCGGGCGTCCCGTCGCCGGCGTTGAGGCAGATGAGTGGCTCGCAGCCCACGTCCCGGCAAAAGGTGATGAACTCGTCGGTGCCGAAAAGGTTCGGCTCCACCCCGCTCCAGGCCGGGTTGGGCCGCGTGGGCCGGCTGTCAACGGGCCCCACCCCGTCCTCCCAGTGGTAGCCGCTGACAAAGTTTCCCCCCGGCCACCGGAGGATAGGGAGCTGGGAGTCGCGCAGGAACCGGATGACGTCCGGGTCGTTGCCGTGCACGTGGTCGGCGGGGTAGAGGAGCACCCGCCCGAGCACAAACTGGCCCGTCCCCGAAGCCGTGACGCTCAGACGGTAGAGGGCCTCCGCCGGGGCCGAGCCCTCGAGCACCAACTCGCCGGTGAACGTCCCCCACCGGCGCGACAGCCCCGTCACCCGCGCCTCGGCCTTGACCTCGCGCTGGCCCTCCGCTGCAAGAGTCACCGCGAGCGAGGTCAAGTCCGCCGACCGGGCCACCAGCCGAAACTCGTAGGCCCGCACCCGATGCAGGGGCAGGTATGTCCACTGCACCAGCCCCTCGCCTCCGACCAGCACCTCCACCCGCTGCGCCCGCCCGCCCGCAGGTCCCACGTCGGGACTCACCCGCACGGCTTCCCGCGCCCCTTCCCGCACCCAGGGGAAGGCAAGGCCATCGGCCCGGGACTCCAGGAGCTGCTCCCATCCTCCAGGCGGAAGCACCCACCGCTCAGCGAAGTGCTTCACCTGCTCGGCGATGCGCTCCTCGTCGCACTGGAAGTTCACCCCACCGTCCACCCGCCGGCCCGCGGCACCAAAGAGGTGCTCGGCAAAGGTGGGGTTGCGGAGCACCTGCGCGTGCATCCCGTTGTAGATGTTGTTGCCCAGGTGCTCGCAGAACTTCCCCGTGAGGTAGGGGGTGAGCGGCGCCGCCGCCCGCTCCCCCACGCCCACCCGCAGATGCGCCCGCGTGACGTCGTCGGTCAGTTCGCCGCGGCGAATCGCCTTCCTCTTGGCCATCCGTCTCCCTCCATCTCCGCAGGAAGCAAACCCGTCAGCCCAGGCCGCCCGCACCAGAGTTGCCGCCGGCGCTGCGCCGCCCCGGCACGCTGCCCTTTAGCCGATGGGCCCGCCCTTGGCAAGCAGTTTTCGGCCTGAGCCGCCATGCGAAGTAGGGACGGCCCTTGAGACCTGTCCGCCAAAAGCCGCTGCTGCCCCTGGTGGCGCGACCGCTCCCCCGGAAGCGCCCTTGACAGGAAGCCCCGCACCCGGTACCAAGTCCCGAACCCTCGGCCTCTCAGCGGGCTGCGGGCGACGTCGGCGCGGACACCGGTCCCGACCGCGGCCCGGACACTGGCCCTGCCGACCCGGATACTGGCTGGGAGCGACCTGCCACCCCGGCAAGAAAAGGACGAGCGCATCATGGAGTGGACGACGTCTCTGGTCATTCAGGCGGTGGTGGCCGCGCTCCTCATCGGCTTCACCAAGACGGGCGTCCCCGGGCTGGCCCTCCTCTTCGCCCCCATGATGGCGAACATTTTCGGGGCCAAGCCCTCCCTCGGCGTCGTCCTCCCCTTGCTGCTCTTCGCCGACCTCTTCGCCCTCGCCTACTACCGCCAGCACGCCCGCTGGGGCATCATCCTGCGCCTCCTGCCCTGGGTGTTCGCGGGCATCCTCCTGGGCTACCTGGCCCTCGACCGGCTGAAGGACACGCAGGTGGGGCTCCTCTTCGGCGGACTCGTCTTTGCCCTCCTGGGGCTCAAGTTCGCTCAAGACCATGGCGGCACCTGGTTGGAGGAGCACTTGCCTCACCAGTGGTGGTTCTCGGCCATCTGTGGCGTCCTGGCCGGCTTCACCACCATGGTCGGGAACATGGCAGGGACCATCATGAGCATCTACCTGCTCAGCATGGGCCTGGAAAAGCATGGCTTCATGGGAACGAGCGCCTGGTTCTACCCCATCGTGAACGCCATCAAGGTGCCCTTCTACGCCAACCTGGGCCTCCTCGGCTGGGCCTCGCTCGGCTTCGACCTGAAGGCGGCCCCGCTCATCGTCATCGGCGCCCTCGCCGGCCCCTTCGCCTTCCGGGCCATCCCCCAGAGGTGGTTCGACCGCGTCGTCCTCATCCTCGCCTCCCTGGCCGCGCTCCGGCTCTTAGCGACCTCCCTCAGCGCTTGAGCCAGCGGTCGAACCAGGTGAAGGCCTCCGCCTGCATGGGCCGGTCAAACTTGTGCGGCCCCGGGTAGAAACTCGCCCGGTAGCGCTCGGGTGACCCCGCCCGGGCGAAGACCTCCCCCAGGATGGCGTCCGCGCGCTCCATCTCCGGGAGGGTGTAGAGCGAGTCCTCGCGGTCGTTGAGCACCAGCGTCGGCAGCGGCACCCGTAGCCCCAGTATTTCCGGGAAGTCCAGGGAGCGGGGGAGGAGGGGGACGTACGTCATCCAGGTGTGCGTCCAGCACTTATGGCGGAGAAAGTCCCGCCAGGTGGACATGAACCCCACGCAGACCGCGGCACGTATCCGATGGTCCAGGCCGCCGAGAAAGACCGTCCGGAGCCCGCCTCCCGAAAGCCCGCAGCAGCCGAGCCGGTCGGGGTCCACCTCCGGCCGCGAGGCCAGGTAGTCCAGCGCCCGCTGGTCCTCGCTGAGGAAGACCCCCGGCCAGGTCGTCCCGGCCGAGAACAGGCTTTTGGCGACGATGTGCTCATGCTCGCCCGCGAACCGGTTGTAGGCCTGGATGCCCTGGGGGTCGTCGGCGGTCGGGTCGCGCAGGTCACCCTTGAGGCAGCGGGGCACGTCCGCAGCCCTGACCCGTCGGCTGCCGAAGAGAAAGCCGTCGTGCACTAACACCGCGTAGCCCCGCTTGGCCAACTCATTGGCCCAGGCCACGCCCCCATAGCAGACCTGCTGATGCTCAGCCATCAGGGGGTGGATGACGGGGCCGGTGCACGTGATCTTGTCCTTGCCGAAGAACTTGTTCCCCCCGTGGTCGTGCAGCCCTAAGACGCCCGGGAGCCGGCCCCGGGCTCGCGCCGGCCGAAGAAAGAGCGCCTCCGTCCTCGGCCCATAGGGAAGCTGCCAGGAGAGTTCCTCAATGACCAACCCGTCATGCTTGACCGTGCGCTCCAGTTTGGCCTTGGGCGCGCCACCGGTCTTGGGCTGGGCGATGCACTCCCGCACCCGGGCGAGGGCCTCCTTTCGCCAGGCCTCCAGGTCCGGCCACCGCCCGCTCCGAAAGGAAAGTGCTGCGGGCTTCCGCTGACTGACCAGGTTCGCCGCCCACCGCCCGTACGCTCCTAACATGTTCTCCCGCATCGTCCCCTCCTTCTTGACCCAAAGCCGCCCTGAAGCCGGAAGCCCGGACCTCAGTGCCCGCGTGCCCGGTCGCCCATGCAGGCCGAAACGTGCTCAGAGGAACCCTGACCGCTGGTCACCCGTCGCTTCGGCCCACTGGCGGCCCAGGGCGCCGAGGCGGGCCTTCTCCTCAGCGAACGCAGGCTGAGCCGCCAGGTTCACCAGTTCCCCCGGGTCGCGCTCCAGGTCATACAGTTCCTCACCACCCCCGCCGACGTACCAGACGTACTTGAAGCGCGGGCCGATGGCGCACCGCCGAGCGTCCCCGACAACGAAGTTGCCGTCGTAGGTGGAGAAGACCGCCTCGCGCTGGCGTCCTGTCCCGCCGGACAGCGCACCGCAAAGCGACTTGCCGGGAAAACCGTCGGGGACCGCGAGTCCAGCGAGTTCGAGCACCGTGGGCAGGAGGTCGAGGTGCGACACCAGCCCGTCGTGCCTTCCCCTTCCTGCCCCGCGCTGCGGGATTTTGGCCCCTCCAAGCGCTTCGGCCGGGAGGGCTGGTGGCTCCCCGGAAGCCGGCGGCAGCACGCCAAGAGAGGCTGCGCCTCCCCCCGGAGCACGGATGACCAGGGGCGTCCGGATGGCCTCTTCGTACATCTCCATCTTCTGGTACAGGCAGTGCGCCCCCAGGTGGTCGCCATGGTCCGAGGTGAAGAGCACCACCGTGTCCCCCGCGTGACCGCACTCCTCCAGGACCTTCAGGATTCGGCCGACGCAGTCGTCCACCAGGCGCACCAGGCCAAGGTGGGCGGCCCAGGCCGCCCGCCAATCGCCTTCGCTCACCCCCTCCGCGAGTTGTGCCGGCACCCCTCGGCGAAGGGCGGGCGGTTCGGGGACGGCCCGCTTGCCCACGTTGGCCGGGAGGTCAATCCTCTCCGCGGGGAAGAGGTGCGCGTACGGTTCAGGCACCACGAGAGGCGGGTGAGGGGCGAAGAAGTCCACGAAGAGGGCGAACGGCCGCGCGCTCAGCCCCTCGAGGAAGGCGCAGGCAGCGTCGGCGAACTGCCAATCGCGAAAGTCCTCGCGCGCGTAGGGGAAGACCCCCGTCCGCGTGCTCGCGTACTGCCGGAAGTCGATGCTCCCATCCGCAGCATACTCCCCGCCTTGGCGCCGATAGGAAGAAGGCTCGGGCAGGAGCAGCCCCTTCCGCCTGACGTACTCCTGGTAGTCGGAGTCCGAATACCAGGTAGCGAACCGGACGCGCTTCTGGAGCGTCGGCTGTGTGCGCACCTCGTCGATGCCGACGTGGCCCAGATGATAGCCGGCCTCGGCAAGAAACTGATGGAGCACCCGAAACCGCTCAGGCGCAGCAAAGCCCTGGTTCAGGACTACCCCGGTCACGTGGGGAGAGAAGCCGGTGGCTATGGCCGTCCGCGCGGGGACGCAGAGCGGGCAGGCGCTGTAGGCGCGCGTGAACACCACCCCCTCCGCAGCCAGGCGGTTGAGCGCCGGCGTCACTTCCACCCCGGCCTGCACCATGCCCAAGCTGTCGGCCCGTTGCTGGTCAGACATGAGGAAAAGCATGTTGGGACGCTCTCGACCCATCGGCTCCTCACACGCACTCAAGCAATACCGGCGACGTTCCTTCCACCATCAACGGGCCACCCTCAATTCGCCGGCGACTGTGCAGCCCGGCACTTCCCCGGGTCGCAGCCGACCTTTCCACAGAGCCTTCCTTCCTGCCTACCGTGCGCAGCAGGGGAGACCTACCTACCGGGACGGGATTATACAGCACGCGCCCCGCGGAAAGCTCCCTTGGCCTGCCCACGGCTACGACGCCGGTTCTCCGCGCCCGCTTCGCGGGCACCCGGCCGAAGCAGGGGGCCTTGTTGACGCTGATTCCTAAAATGTTCCACGTGAAACATCGCCCTACTAACAGCAAGGCGCGGCTCAGGTCTGCCCAGGGCTCCCCCTGGCTCGCACGACCCCACCGGAAGCGGCGTCGCCTTGTTGACGCTGATTCCTAAAATGTTCCACGTGAAACATCGCCCAGCGAAACAGCAGCAGCGGGGCGCTGAGCCAGCAGGGGGCGAGGGCCTTCGGGGAATCCGCTTGACGCCAGTGCGGACAAGCGTTACTATGTGAGCACGGGGTCACGGAAGGAACATGGTGATGGACCAGGAAACGCGACGATTGTACCGCGCCAAGGCGGAGATGATCCAGGCGGCGGGGCACCCCATCCGCCTGGCCGTGCTCGACTTTCTCAAGGACGGCGAGCAGTGCGTCTGCGACATCGCGGCGCACGTGGGGGCCCAGCGCTCCAACGTGTCGCGCCACCTCGCCGTGATGCTCAAGGCCGGGCTCCTGGACCAGCGGAAGGACGGCTTGAGGATGATGTACTCCCTTCGTTGCCTGTGCATCCTCGACTTCCTCTCCTGCGTGGAAGAGGCCCTGAAGGAACGTCTGGTGGAGACCCGGAGTCTGCTCAGCCGACTGTGAGCCGGGCAGTCTTTTTTTTGGCGTCAAGCGTGAGTAAGTAATCACATAGTTGCACAGGGAACGGCCACGATGGACTGGAAGCGCGAGTGGTGGAAGTTGCTCCTCCTGGTGGGCGCGTTCCTCGCCTGCTTCTACCTCCCCGTGGGCACGCAGCGGTTCGATTCCGCCGTCATGGAGGCGCTGCAGCTCGTCAAATGGTACGCGCGGGAGCACGTCCTCCTCTGCCTGGTGCCGGCGTTCTACATCGCCGGGGCCATCGCCGTCTTCGTCAGCTCCGCTTCGGTCCTGAAGTACCTGGGAGCGGGGGCGAACAAGGTGCTTGCCTACGGCGTGGCTTCGGTCTCCGGGAGCATCCTGGCCGTGTGCTCCTGTACCGTGTTGCCCCTGTTCGCGGGCATCTACCGCATGGGCGCGGGGCTGGGACCGGCCACCGCGTTCCTCTATTCGGGACCGGCCATCAACGTGCTGGCCATAATCCTGACCGCGCGGATTCTCGGTCTGGAACTTGGGGTTGCTCGTGCCGTAGGGGCCGTCGCCTTCAGTGTGGTCGTGGGGCTCCTGATGCACCTCATCTTCCGCAAGGAGGAGCAGGCGCGGGCCGACGCCCAAGCCGGCCTCCCGCAGCCGGAGGCCGGTCGGCCCCTCTGGAAGACGGTCATCTACTTCGCCCTCATGGTCGGCATCCTGGTCTTCGCCAACTGGGGGAAGCCCCAGACGGAGAGCCCCCTGTGGGCCGCCGTCTATGCGAGGAAGTGGGTGCTCACCGGCGTGCTGTCGCTCGCTTTCGCCGTGGTGCTGGTGCTCTGGTTCGAGGTCACGTGGTGGAAGGTGCTCCTGGCGGCCATCCCGGCGGCCGGGCTGGCGGCGCTCTTCCCGCAGCAGCCGATGGTCCCGTTCGCGGCGGGGGTGGTCGGGCTGTCCGTCATCACGAGCACGAGCAAGGGAGAGGCCGGGAACTGGTTCAGTCAGACCTGGGGTTTCGCCCTACAGATTACGCCACTGCTGCTCTTCGGCGTCCTTATCGCCGGCGCGCTCCTGGGACGGCCCGGCCACGAAGGCCTGATTCCCTCGACGTGGGTGAGCGCAGCGGTCGGCGGGAACTCCCTGCGGGCGAACCTGCTCGCGTCGGTGGTGGGTGCGTTCATGTACTTCGCCACGCTGACGGAGGTGCCCATCGTGCAGGGCCTGTTGGGAAGCGGCATGGGCAAGGGGCCGGCGCTGGCGCTGCTTCTTGCGGGGCCGGCGCTTTCGCTTCCCAGCATGCTGGTCCTCCGCAGCATCATGGGGACGAAGAAGACCGTCGTGTACGTCTCCCTCGTCGTCGTGATGGCAACCATCACGGGGGTCTCTTACGGAACCATCTTCGGATAGGAGGTCGTGATGAAGAAGATACAGATACTGGGCGCCGGTTGCCCGAAGTGCAAGAAACTCGCCGAGAACGCGGAGTTAGCGGCCAAGGCACTGGGCATCGAGTACGAGCTGGTCAAGGTCACGAACATCGCTGAGATCATGAAGTTCGGCGTGATGATGACGCCCGCGCTGGCGGTGGACGGCGTGGTGAAGGTTGCCGGCAAGGTGCCGAGCGTGGATGAGGTCAAACCGTTCTTGTCATGAGGGGGATTCGGGATGGCGAAGGAGCGCAGTTGCTGTTGCTCGACGGAGACGAAGACCATCCTTGCGTGCTCCGGCGCGTCGAACGTGGGACAGATCACGAACGAAGTGGCCAAGGAGCTGGACGAGGCCGGAGAGGCGAACTTCTTCTGCCTCGCAGGTGTCGGCGGGCACGTCAGCGGCATGGTCGCCTCGGTCAAGGGCGCGGACAAGGTCGTGGTGCTGGACGGCTGTCCCGTCGCCTGCGCGAAGAAGACGATGGATGCCGCCGGCATCGCTGGCTACGAGTACCTCGTCGTCACGGAACTGGGCATCGAAAAGAAACATGACTTCAATCTCGCGCCGGCGGATGTGGAGAAAACCCGAACTGCGGTGCGCGCGAAGCTTGGACTATCTGTCTGTTGCGGATAGAGAAAGAGCCGCCTCAAAGGAAGAATGCCGTTCTGCGGGAAGGTGGCGGCGGTCCCGGAAATCAAGGCCTGGCTCGCGCACTGAAGCCCGCCGGGCGATAGGCGAGGA
>Ga0315282_10003323_pt1 | contig 28915 bp, 21 predicted proteins | sample YL17G07_20_MG_FD_203693 | JGI IMG/M metagenome (GOLD analysis project Ga0315282, IMG submission 203693) | Sediment microbial communities from Yellowstone Lake, YNP, Wyoming, USA - YL17G07_20 | ecosystem: Environmental > Aquatic > Freshwater > Lake > Sediment | place: USA: Wyoming | collected... | reverse complement strand
ATTATGGTCTACCTTATAGTCTATTATAGTCTACTTTATAGTCTATTTTATAGTCTATTATAGTCTACTTTATAGTCTATTTTATAGTCTATTATAGTCTACTTTATAGTCTATTTTATAGTCTATTTTATAGTCTACTTTATAGTCTATTTTATAGTGGTATTTTATAGTAAAATAACCATACCATAGGCGCCATTATACCCATATACCATAAACACAATAAAAAAGCCCTTTGATGTTTAATGAGCAATAGTGGACAGAACAGAGATAATTGCCAATGTGACCAAGATATTCTTCGGGATTCATGATGCTGTCAGAGCCGGGCGCCAGGTAAAAGCGCAAGCTGTGGATTTAGAGAACTTGAAGAATGACCTAATCCGGGTTTCCACTTCAGGAGCTCCTGGAGCCTCAGGGGGTGTCGGTGTTTTAACCGAAGCAGAACATCGCCCCATTTCGGCGGATCACGAAGAAACAATTCAACCCAGTTCTATCGTGACCCGGGAGGGACTTGACCCTGAGACTATACGCTGGCAACTGGGCCAGGTCCGAGGGGACCTTTGGGAGCTCGAGGCGCATCTCAAACATCTATGTCAGGGATGCGAAAGAGCAGTCGATTGCTGCTGGAAGCATGGCAAAAATCTTGTTGACATTGCTACAGAGACGGCATCAATGACCACCGACTCATTGTGGAATGAAATACTTGAGCTCGGTAACGAAATTAAGGTAAAACGTCACCCGGATTTCTTGGTGGGGATTGTGGGCGCCTGACCGATAGCGATTAACTTCCTTTGGTTTTGCCATGGTAAAGTATTATACTCCCATCATCCAGAAGTTTCGCCTTAAAATCCTCACCTTCATCAACCCAGTTATCGCAGAGTTCCAAGTAGCACTTTTTACACACGCGGCCTAAGGAATGGTTGAAGAGAATAAAGCTTTCTTGTCCGCAGCGTGTGCAATTCCCGCCCTCAGCTTTCTCCCAGTCTTCATTGGTCATCACCCGAGGAGTATATGGTTCCGGCTGTTGTGCTGGTGCTTTAGTAGAGGTTTTCGCCCTTGTTCTTCGTTTAGAGTTCCGTTTTCCACCTGGTATTACCCTGAGGTTCGGGTCTACTTCGGCAAAAACCTGTGCGGTTGTCTTCCTAGGCATGGCAGTATCATTATAACACCGGGGATTGACAGGATAAGCTGAATATTCTGTCAAGGAATTTCAGGTTAGAGGAATTCCCCGAGATTCCTGTTCTATGTAAGAGGTGCAAAAAAGAAGAGGGAATCGGCTATCAAGGCGATTTTCTGCACAAAGTGGACAATTGTGTCCCGCCGGCTGATGGAAACCAGTACATCAACTCGCCTTGCGATAACCAGTGGTGTTAGAATAGACAAAATGGAAAAGTGGAGGAAAGTTCGCCCTCTGGTTATCCCCTGGCTGGTTGCGGCATCGATAGCAGCTATAACATTGGGATTGCTTAATCTGGGGGATCACCTGGAACTCACCCGTGCTCTGGTTCCTTTTGCGTATATTGCCTTCATTCTAGGCTACATAAGTCCCATCATAATTCCCAGCATATTCATAATCACCTATGGCTACAAGACAGAGGACAGGCTCACGAGTATATACACCGGGATACTAACATACCTGCTGCTTTTGTTCTCCTACGTTTTATTTGAAGTTTGGGGCTGTGGGCTACCACTTTATACCAATTCACTCGGTTGGCTCTGGTTCTCAACATCCACAGCCGTTTTTGGCACGATTGGCGCCTTTGAAGGTCACTTTGCTGCCAGGAAAAAACTCAGGCCAGCAATCACACTTGGCGCCCTGTGGAGCGTGTTATTATTCTTTATGTTTTATTACGTCCTGTTTGGTGCGGTGTTCGATATTGTGTTTTGCTATGGTACTGTGGGGAGCTTTCTAGGATAAGGAGGAATATAAATACCGTAGCCAAACATATAAAGGGTGGATAAATGATGGAGAGTCAGGAAGAGAAAGAAACAGAGAAAACAAGGAGGCCCAAAACCGCGGGAATCGTGCTGATTGTGATCATCAGCCTGAGCATCCTTGCTACCGTGGTGGCATTCAGTTACAATAACAGAGGCTGCCCTCACGTCTTCGACCAAGGAACCGAAAGTCTCGCCAAGACCGAGGCAAGCCACGTGCAGGTATGATCCAAGCAGTCATGGCTGCTAATGATGTCACCTCGGTAACACCAGGTACCATAACACACAATGACAGCAACGTGACCGTTTACTATCCGGGTGGAAGCTTTCAGTTGTACCTGAGTCTCCCGACCCGTGGGGAATGGCACTGGAACACCGACGGTATGGTTGATAAGGGCTGCTTTGAAGATGTTAATGGGTGTGCTGCATTGTCCGAAGGCAGGTGGACCTGCAAGGCCACCCGGAGTTGCAGTAACTGTACTTGCAGCTAAAAATTTTTCTACGAGAGGGTATAATGGAAATGATGAGACCTCACAGTCTCTTTTGCCTGAGATTTGGTCGGGGTGAGTGGATTTGAACCACCGCCATCTAAACCCCGTGAGGCTCGGCGAAAAGGCGAGAACTGCACGCCTCCTTTCAAGCAGGATTATACCACCCCGACTCCGTGGCGGTCAATATGCCAGCCCACAGCTTTGGTCTGCCCACCTGCACAATCAAGACTGATTGTTACCCAGGAATTTTTTAAATTACCCCCCCTAGCTTAATCGCTACCTGGGCATACATCCAGGCAAGCTTATAGCTGTTGATGGCTAAATCAGGTCTGTCTTTGTCCAGCCACCTATCTGCTTTCTGGAGCTCATATTCTGCCTTCGCTATCTCCATATCAACCAGCTTCCTCTGTATCCAGTTTTTCACCTCTATGCTCTTAGCATCCTCAAGGCCTACTACGGTAAGGAGCCTGTCTACCTCACTCAGGTTGCCTATCACCGCCTCTATATCCGCTGACAGCCTGGGGGACACTGATTCAGCGCTTTTTAATTTAAGCACCGCTGCTTTATGTTCGTCGAATACCAGGGCGCCCGACATCATCTTCGGATTCAGCCGGGAGGAGTCTTCCCATAGACGGTCGTCAAGCGAGCGGTTAACGAAGCGAATTGCATCCAAAATCAGGTCCTGCCCCGCTTTCTTCTCCAACTCCTCAAGTTGAGTAACTATATCCTGCGTCAACCCTTTAGCGCTATTCAGGGTGAAATTACCGTTGCCTTTCGCCGAACGGTAATAAGGATTCTCAGCAAAGCTCACCACGATGGGATAGGTCTCCTTTGGCTTTGTAGGAATGAGGCTTACTTGCCACTTAATTTGGGCATCTCCCGTCTCACTAATGGTGGCATTGCCTACTTCCACATCTCCAACCTTGAAGCTTGCCTCCCAGGGTCCATTGAGCAGTGGATGCCCATCATCGTCCCGAACATGCGCCTTCAGGGTAACGGTGTCATTGAACGAGCCCTGTGTGTTATCCACCTTTATGACCACTGACTCTTTGATTATGGTAACAGTGCAGCTATCCAAGCCCACGCCGCCATCATTGTCGGTTACCGTCAAGGTGACGTTGTAGATGCCTGGTTGTGGATAGGAATGATGACATGTCGGTAGAGGCTTGCCTGGCTCGCCTGTCCCTGTTAAGGATGTCCCATCGCCAAAGTCCCACAGGATAGTATGACTATCAAAAATGCCGGAGTCGGTGAAACACCCCGTGAACTTAACCTGGTCGCTGAATTGAACTGTCTGGTCTGGACCAGCATCCACCACTGGAGGCACGTTGAGCACGGTTACCGTGGTACTAGCTATACTTGATGCCCCAGCATTATCGGTTACTTTAAGGCTAATAGTGCCATTGTAGTCGTCATCCCAGGTATGGGAAACTATCGCTCCGGTGGCATCGTCGAATTCTCCATCATTATCTAAGTCCCATTCATAGCTTACGATTGTCCCGTTGGGGGCATAAGAGGCAGACCCGTTAAGGGTTATCGGTGACCCTTCATCCCCCGTGTAAGGACCACCTATATCCGTTATGGGCGGATAGTTGACCACTGTTACCTCAGATGCGCCGCCAATCCACGCTCTATATGCCTTGCCTGGAGCGAGAAAATACTTGATATCTCCCTTACCAAAGGTATGTATCCCCGCAGGGGCATCCTCAGGCACGGTAACGTTATACACTGCTTGGAACTCTTGGAGTTCACTGTCGTGCATATTCCACCCCGCCTCTATTTTATTGTGGCTAATCCGCCCATCTTTATTTGCGGGGGTGCATGAAAGAAATTTTGCCTCCCAGCTTTCAGGGGCAAAATCTGTCAGCACCAGGAACTCAAAGCCGCTTTCAGGAGAGGTGAATGTCACAGTAGCGTTAAAGGTCTCGCCCCTTCCCACTTCTGAAGGCATATCCCGAACCACGGTAGGAACTGAGCTGGCAGCGGTTCCTGTAATTTGGCGAGCTTCAGCCCCCGCTGCGGGATAAACTCCGGCACCCGTCACATCAGCAACCCCTTCTCCTACTGTTATCTCGGACTCACCAGTAACGGAGGCTACGTAGGGTCCGGTCACATTGATGTAATGCTCCAGAAATCCTTCACCGAAGGTATAGTTCCCCGGAGAGGCATCCATAGGCACGGTAACCTGATAGACCGCAGTGAAGCTTGTATTCCGAGAGAAACTTTTCTCCCATACAATATCCACTTCGTTGCCCATGATATTGGCATATCCAGCCTCGGGGCTGCACCGGGTAACATTGACCGCCGTGTCCCAGCCTTCGTGGGCGAAATCCGCTAAAAGGATGGAATTAAAATCATCCTCAGGGGCGGTGAATGTCATGGTGACATTGAAAGTCTCGCCTCTTTCTACCCGGGAAGGTATATCCCTGACCACGGTGATGCCTGATACGCTCTCATTACCTCCTCTTTCACTAGGCGGGTCGTTCTGGGGATGTGTCCAGTACCACAGCACGAGTTTTACCGACCACATGGAAAGAGCTTGCTCTGGTGGATACCAATCCCCGTAGAGCCAGGCGTTGGAGCACTTTATGCAATACAAGCCGTTGGGGGCGTTAGGCATAAGCCCGTATTCGCCGCTGAAGTTGAGGGTATACCTTTTTCCCTCGGTTACTGAGATTGACTTGTTCTCGTATAAAGGCTCATTGGTAAACCCTTTCTTGCTTATATTCACAACATAATCGCCCAATTCGGGGACAAGCAATACATAGTTTCCATCAAGGGCGCTAGTGGCATTGCCCTCAAGTGTGCCGTTCTTATACAGCTGAACTGTGACGTTGGACATAAGGGAAGTGTTGAGCCCCCTCACCACTCCCGTAATAAGCGTCTCCCATACTGTTACATTAGATTTACCAGTAATGTCTACCGAGGTCAGGCCAGACTTAGTTCTATAGCTAAGGTTTCCACTACCAAATGTATATTCTCCCGGAGCAGCGTTCTGCCACACAGTAACCTGATACACTACGGTAAACCTCGTGTCTTTAACGTAGGGTCCGTTCCATATAATCTGCACCCCATTGGACGTCGTGTTTATCATATTTGGCGTAGGACTGCACCAGGCCGCACTCACATTCCTTCCCCAGCATTGAGGGACTTGAGGGACAATGTCCCTCAAGTTGAGTTGTGTAAATCCATCCTCAGGAGTGGCAAATATCACGGTGACATTAAAGGTTTCGCCCTTTTTCACCCACGAAGGCATGTCTCTGACCACGATGGGTTTCCTTAAGGTTACCTTTATCCCAGATTCGCCGGTAATGTTTGCTTTATAAGGCCCTGTCGCATTGATGTAATACTCGAGGAATCCGTTACCGAAGATGTAATACCCCGGAGTGGTAGTGGTGTTCTCAGGCACAGTAACCTGGTAAACCGCGGTGAAATTCGTATTGTTAGCATAAGCCCCCTGCCATACAATCTCCGTTTTATTGCCTGTAGTTTTAATGCTTTTTGCTTCAGGGGTGCACTGAGCAGTATTGATAGTAGTATTCCAGCCTTCAGGGGCAAAATCAGTCAGCCCAATCCAGTTGAATTCATCCCCAGGGGCAGTGAATGTCACGGTGACATTGAAAATTGTGCCTCTTTCCACGGATGGAGGTATGTCCCTCGCTACGATGGTCGCCGATGGGAGAGATGGTGGCCCTGCCCTGGCTGCTCCCTCCCCTATGGGGTGCAGCCAGGCATCAAGCACATCACCTACCTTCCACTCGGCAAGAGCACATGTATCTGTCCCAAAATCAAATTCCCCCAAATGTAGACTAACATACGGATAAGTAGATAGTTCGTCATTGCTTTTTATCCTGGCTTTTGTTATTGATTGTTTCGGGAATGTCTTTTCCACCCAGGTGAATTTAGGAATCGTGCCTGAAAAGATATTATGCCAAGCACCGCCATAATAAACATCTATGCTTATATTGGGGTCTGCGTAGTTTTGCAGCCCCCCAGTTACAAGGACGGCGTATATTCTAACCCTGGCACAAGTTAGAGCGGAATGTGTTAATTCCAGATAATGATTTTTCTCAAAAACCCGTGCCTCTGAATTTGTATTTTCATCATAAGCGTAAGATTCTTCTGTCCATTTGTTATCAGGGTCTTCCTGTCCTGTCGGCGAGACCCACTTCACCTCAGCACCAGGCGGGTATAGCCAATGGTTACCGCATGCCTCAAGATATGACAGGCTGGGAATATTGGGCACAAGACCGTTATCACCGCTGAAGTTGAGTGTATATAATCTCGGCTCAGTTATAGAGAGCGAGCAGGTCTCGTTTCTAAATCCCTCTTTGCTCGCCGAGATGTTATATGTCCCGTCTTCGGGGACAAGCAATACATAGCTTCCATTAACATCGCTGGTGGCAATGCCCTCAAGCGTGCCATTCCTGTACATCTGAACTGTGACATTGGACAAGATACTGCAATTGACTTCCCTTGTTGTCCCCGTGACCCATGGAATGACTGTATAGCAGCAACTACCCCCAGAGCAATGGTAGTCCCGGTATTCCATTGTATCTCCATTAGAGTACCAGCCATCATAATCGCTGCAGTTCTCAGAAGAAGTTACATTATAGGCACACTCGCCTCCGGAGCAGTAATAATCACGGTATTCCCGTATGTTTATATTAGTCGCGTTGCAGTACCAGCCATCATAATCGCTGCAGTTCTCAGAGGAAGTTACATTATAGGCACACTCACCTCCGGAGCAGTAATAATCCCGGTATTCCCGTATGTTTATATTAGTCGCGTTGCAGTACCATCCATCACTGCAGTTCTCAGCCAATTGGTCATCTACCCAGCTTGTGTGGTCCTGACAAGTTCCTCCCTCGCAGCAGAAATCGTGGAGCAGCCTGTGTTTCCAGACCTCATCTCCGTTGCAATAGTAAACCCAATCCTCGTAGTAATCAGCCCCACAAACCGCTCCATCAGCCTTGTTTCTCGTATTTCCTGTGTCTACCCACCGTGTATTGGTTATGCTGTGAGTGCAGGAGCTGCCCGAGCAGGTGTAATCCCAGTATTCCTGCTCCTTCTGCTCCTTTTCCTTGCACTGGTTAGCTGGGTCGTTTACCCACTGTGTATTGCCAGTATCCACCCAGCCATCATAAACGCTACAGTTCTCAGAGGAAGTTACATTATAGGCACACTTACCTCCGGAGCAGTAATAATCCCGGTATTCCCGTATGTTTATATTAGTCGCGTTGCAATACCATCCATCCTCAGCGGTACAGTTCTCAACCAATTGGTCATCTACCCAGCTCGTGTGGTCCTGGCAAGTTCCTCCCTCGCAGTAAAAGTCATGGAGCAGCCTGTGCTTCCAGACCTCATCCCCCTTACAATAGTAAGTCCAATTTTCGTAGTAATCAGTGTGCCTGTTTGAGGGAGTATATTTACACGAACCTCCCGAACAATAATAATCCCGGTATTCGCATCCGTTACCATAGGGATAGCATCCATCATTATTGTTACAGTTCACACAATCAAACGTGTCCGTTCTTGTGGCAGTCACCACATATATGCAAGGTATTTCATAACATTTTGCGTAAGGACACGGACATTGGGCACAGTAAAAGTCCCGATATTCCCAGTCTTCACATGTGCAACTCCTGTCCCCCTGGCAACATGAATAGCTGTCTACCTCATACCAGCCGTCTTGACTATTACAGTTTGTACAATTTCCAGAGGGACATCCACAGCTGGTATTGGTTACTGAACACTCGCAGTAATTTATCGTGTTTTGATATGCTGCTAAAAGAAACTTCGATTTATTATGCCCTCTGGATTTCCACGCATTGTAGAACTCGGCGAAATTATTGTCAGTTTGAGCACGCATGACATCCCATATACCAAGAAAACCGTCGCTGAACGTGTCGTAGCCATCGTCCGCAGAGTCGAAAATATCCCAGAGAGCTCCAGCTACTCGCCCCTCTACATTATCGCCATCCTCCCATATATCGCCATTCTCCCAATTGGGAGTGCCACAGGTCGGCGTTTCTAAGCCTTCCATAGCGCCCCAGCCCCACTCGAATACCGGGTCATTCCAACGGTTGTAACTCTGGGCTGCTAAGGGGAAAAATTCAGCCCAACCTTCAATCCAGGCGCAATTTGGGCCGTATGCTTTGTACATATAATGTTCCCCCCCTGGGTAATCAGACGGCGGAAAAGAGTCGTTATAGACTCTATACATTACCCAGTGCCCATACTCATGCTGGACAGCGTCTAAAGCTTGAGAAAAAGTATAGTGATCAATATATATTGTATTGTTAAACTGGTTAAATTTTGTTCCAGAACCTTCTGGCATTTTAAAGTAGACGTTGACTCCTCTTGGTGGTATCCATCCAATCTCATTTGCTAAAAAGTCCCATGCCCCGCGGTCATAGGCGTCATTTACAATGGTCTCATAAATGCGCCATGCTCCTCTGTAGTCTTTGTCATCTGGGAGGATGGTACGATTCCCCACATCGTACTTGGTATCGGACGGGCCAGGATAAAAGATAGGGGTATAGCTCCAGTATTCACTGCCATCCGGCTTATACACAAAGGCTGCGCCGCTCAGTGGTATAAACCCCACATAAAAACCCTTAGGGTAGGGGTTTTCTACCGTAATTGCAAATTTTCCTTGCATAGTAGAACCCTGTGCTCCACTAAGACTAAAATTCAAGAGAACGCCATCTTCCCTGTATACATATACTCCTCCCCATATTAATGGCTTCAGTACATCTTCTCTCGCCTGTCCAAGTGTTGGGATGCTGTCTTCACTTATATAGCACTCAATACTCCCAGTTACCGTCAACGGATTACTTAATGCCGCGGCTTGGATTCTTTGAGCCCCATCAAGAGGTATTGCCTCTGGCTCTACCATTCCCCTGGATGAGGACACAGGAGCCGTGTAGCTTACAGTGGCGCTGTCTTCAGCCGCTGTGATATAGAGATAATCATCAACTGACGCCCAGGTGGCTCCTTCATCACAAGGGGGCAACACCTCGGCACCAACGCACCAGGTGCCGGTTTTAATTGGCTTTATGGTAGCCCGAAGCTGAACCGGCATATCTTTGGTGATGTTCCCTGTCCATTCAAGGTCTCCAGCAACCAGCTCTAACCCCTGATTGAAATAGATTCTAATCCGGGCATGCGGTGCCTCTGCGGATGACACCACGGTGCAGGTTACCTCGGCTGTCTCGTTTAAGGCGGGAGTGTTGGATATAGATAAATTCAATTCCATGATATCATCCAGCCTCTGCGCTGGTTCCCACCCTTGTTTGGAACTGAACCATTCTTTGCTCACCAGGGCGGTATCCTCGGATACCGATATGAAGAGGTAGTCTGAGGCTCCACACCAATCGTAGGGGATGATAGGGTATCCCGCGCCTGCTTCGATAGTCCAGATGCCGGTTTTAACTGATTTTATAACGACATTAAAGCTTTCTTGACCATTTGCAACAATATCGCCGTGCCACGAAAGGTTTCCGCTGATTAGCTCAAATCCCTCTGGTAAGGTGATTTGTGCTGTGGTATTCGGTGCATCCACGACCGACGTTATAGTACATATTAGCTGGGCAGTCTCATTCAGCGCCGGTGCGCTGGAAATCGACAAATTCACTTCCATGGGGACAGATGGCATGGAAAGCACAGTGGTGTTTTCTTTACCGGCATATCCACCTGTGCCCACCAGGATAACCAGCAGAAACAAACTTATTACCGCCCGCGCCCCTGTTTTCATCATCTATACCGCCTAAACCGGTTTTTATATAAAATATAATATTAATATTATATAAGTTATAACAAAACAATCCTCGGGAAAATATGCTTCGATGAACCGGGCTCCTGCTGAATTTAATCGGGAAGCACCGCCTCTGGCTCTACCGTTCCCTCTGGGGAAGGGTTCGTGTGGCTGACAGTGGCGCTGTCTTCAGCCACTGAGATATAGAGATAATCACCAACTGACGCCCATGTGACTCCTTCATCACATGGGGGCAACACCTCGGCACCAACGCACAAGGTACCGGTTTTAATTGGCTTTATGGTAGCCTGGAGCTGAACCGGCACATCTTTGGTGATGCTCCCTGTCCATTCAAGGTCTCCGGCAACCAGCTCTAACCCCTGATAGAAATAGATTCTAATCTGGGCCTGCGGTGCGTCTGCGGATGACACCACGGTGCAGGTTACCTCGGCTGTCTCGTTTAAGGCAGGAGCATTGGATATCGATAAATTCAATTCCATGATATCATCTAGCCTCTGCGCCATTTCCCACCATTTAAAGAGGAAACATTCTTTGCTCACCAGAGCGGTATCCTCCGATACCGATATAAAAAGGCAGTCTGCGTCTCCACACCAGCCATCTGGGACAGGGTATGCAGCGCTTGCTTCGATAGTCCAGTTGCCGGTTTCAACTGATTTTATAATGAGGTTGAAGCTTTCTTGACCATTTGAAGGTATATCACCTTCCCATGAAAGGTTTCCACTGATTAGTTCGAGTCCTGGTGGTAACGTGATTTTAGCAATGGTGTTTGGTGCACCAAACACTGACGTTGATGTTATAGTGCATGTCAGCTCAGCAGTCTCATTCAATGCGGGGGCATCGGAGATTGATAAATTAAGCTCTATGGGAAAGCATGGCGATGTTTTGCTCACGAGAGCAGTTCCTTCAGATACAGATATGTAAAGGTGGTCTTCATCCCCATACCAGCCGTCTGGGATAGGGTACCCTGCGCTTGCCGTGATAGTCCAGATGCCGGTTTTAACTGATTTTATAATGATATTAAAGCTTTCTTGACCATTTGCAACAATATCGCCGTGCCACGAAAGGTTTTCGCTGATTAGCTCAAATCCCCCTGGTAAGATGATTTGAGCGGTGGTATTTGGCGCACCAAAATCTGATGTTGATGTTATAGTGCATGTCAGCTCAGCAGTCTCGTTCAATGCCGGTGCGTTGGAAGTTGATAAATTCACCCTCATTGGGATAGATGGGACAGAAGGGGCAATGGTGTTTTCTTCACCGGCACAGCCACCTATGCCCACTAGGCCAACCAGTAGAACTAGACTTATTACCGCCCGCGCCCCTGCTTTCATCATCTATACTTAAAACGGTTTATATATATTATAACAAATTATAACAACAACCCTTCTAGAAAAGCCTTTATTTACCCACTTCCCAGTTGACCCATCTCCAGAGCAGGTAAATTCCTAAAACAGCCAATAAGTGCTTCCCTCTGGCAGCTACCCACCTCTTGAAACTAATTTTATCACCCCGAGAGCAGCTTGCCAATATACCCCGGGATGGTATCAGAGCTGCCCAAGAAAGGGCTTGGGCCCCGGTGCTTCCCACCTCAGGGTGAACTTTTCGCTAGAAGGTGTCTGCCCCTTTTTGCTATGAGGGGAGGACTCTCGGGTCATAAAGAATGGCCCAGACGTAAGAAGTTCCTCTTACTTGACTCTCTCCCCTCGCAATTGCCAACTGGTTTATTAGACCGGGGCCGCTAATTGGACCACCTTGCATCATAGAATAAACTTGCGAGAAATTGCTCATTATCAAACTCTGGTTGATTCTGCGTCCGCCTCGGTACACCCATACCGTGTTTTCTGACCCTACCTTGTAGGTGAAAGGCAAACCTCGCTTGGTTCTGAATGGCTGTCCTTGAAGTGCGCATATTCGATTCCATATCGTTGCGAATGGCGGCCATGATTGCACTGACATAACACACCCCCTTCCCAGTTTATTCTAAACATAACACTCTAACATTGTCTATAAATTCACCGATTGTTAATTTCCAACGGGTAAAGACCACACTTATATTAACCCATTCAGTACGGTCTCAATTCTACTAGGAATGTAGCGATAGTTCCCCTGGCCCCAGGGGCATCCAACAATCGTATTACTGGTTAGATGTTGTACCCATTTGTCTCTCGGAGCAGGGCTAAATGGAGTAAAGCGTATTAAATAATACCCGTTCATGCCACTCAGACCAGAAGTGTTAATAGAGGCGTCTATACTGCTGATGGTTGTCTTCCTCCATAATGTATAAAGCCTGGGGCTGTTGCGCTCACGGAAGACAAAAAATACCTTCATCCCCGGCTGAGTTCGTTTGCCCCAGAAATTGCCTTGGGGAGTACATCCCCAGAAGTATTGGCTGCATAGAGTTTGCTCCCAACAGCTTCCATCACAAGGGTCGCATCCAGGGCTTGGCGGCTTAATGTTAAGTCCCAATTTGTTGTCTGGACAATAGTAACACAAGGGGTCATTATAGGGTTGTTTACAACGATCTATCCAACCTTGATTGTTATAGAGGGTACGAATTACTAAAGCAACCATACTTTACCTCCTTAAAAAGCCTTGAGACCATTTTAGGTGTCCCACAAAGTCAAGTCAATAAGCAAATTCTCAAGCAACCAGCCTTGCTCTTGAACTCTAAAATGCGCCGAATCAACAATCCCGATGGTTGTGCAACAAACAGTACGTTCAAGATAAATGCCAAACAGATAAACAAAGATGGTAAAATGCTGTCAGAGAAGAAGAAATGGTGTGGGCATTGACAGAAGGAGGAGCGAAATGGGTGAAACTTATATGAGTATTCATCATACGGCAACTTCAATGGGTGACTTCTTAAACATATGTTGTCCTCACTGCGGTAAAGAAATTGAACTCACAGCTAAACTTCTACCTGACGACGATACGATTGTTGTGAGCTATGGAGACGATGAAGAAAGCGATGAGCCCAATCAGAATATCAAGAAGACTTAAGCTAGGCAGTAGCTTTGCTGAAATAAGGAATAAAATAGAGACCGATGCAAAATACGCATGTCTGAGGAATCTATGCACCTTCACATGGGAATCTGGGCAGCAAAATATTATCCTGTTAAAGTCACCTAACAGCTGGATGTTATCAACCACCTTGTGGTAAATTACATTAAGGTTTTGTTTACCACAAAATACCTGCAGCCGAGAATTAAGGAGGTATGAAGTGACCAAGATTGGAACTCAAACCGGTAGCTTCGCCTATGCGAAGTATCAATTAAGGCGTTCCATTTTAGAGAATGCGCTTGAAAAGGATTTTACGACTGAAGACTATGAAGCTGCTCGGGAATTCTTTGGGGGCTGCGCTTTTTGCGGTGCTAAGGAAGCACCCAGAAAAGATCATCTGATACCCGTAATCCAGTGTGGGGACTTCACTCGGCGCAATGTTGTTCCAGCTTGCCAGAAATGTGATGATTCAAAAGGGCAAAAAGAATACCATGAATGGATGCGGAATTCCAATTCTCGGTGTTCTTTAAAGACTCGTGGTTTTACGGATGAGCAAATAGGGAGGCGGATTAAGCTGATTGAGAAGTGGCAATCCGGGTACAGACCCATGACTGAAGCTGAACTTTTGGGCGAGGATTATGCTAGATATCAGGAAATACTTCGAAGGATGGAGCAACTATGCGAAGAAGCTAAACGAATGACCAGTAGAGTGAGATCAAGAAATAAAAAATCTGGAGTAGATGAAGCATTTATGTCTCAGCCCTCGAAAAATACTGAGAGCAGCGCAGATAGAATTCGTAGGTTCATTCTTAGTCATTATGTTGTACCTGCCCGTAACCGTGGCGACAAGACCGTTACAGTGAGGGCTGGCGATGTTCACGCCCGGATGTCACTTCACCGTCAGCATGCAAATGTGTGCCAAGCGATGAGGGGCGACAAATTCCTCAATCTGGCAAACGTGAAACTGAAATCATTCAAGGGGTCATTAGCCGGAGCTAACGCTTATTTCACTTACCAGCTTTAGTGCAATTACGAGGCAAACCTGTGAGACATTAGATGGACGCTTGTAGACCATTCGGGAACATAGATAAGGCTAAAATACTGGTCATTGGGCATGACCCCAGGCTCCAGAAGAGCAATGCACAAGCACAGTACGCCTTCTTCCTAAACTACTTAGAGGAACCACCTCCAACACGTCCTTCAGAAAGGCACAAGTATGACTTCGCTTCCTCTGTGGTAGACTATGTCCGGCACCTTGGAGGTCCGTCTGTCTCACTAGAGGACATGTTCTTTACCAATCTATGTAATGAATTTTTGGAACACCCAATTGACGGTGGTACCGTATTAATTACAGATGAAGCAGCAGAGAAAGGTACCCAAGCTATTGAAGGTATATTGTCAGGTGGGTCATTCAAGGTAATTCTGTCTATGGCACCCCAAGTCCTCTACCATCTTGTGAGGCTGGGCTTTGTTGCCAATCCAGATGAGAACTTACTGACTTTCCTAAGAACAGCGCGGCCAAGTCCAGCAGCTGCTGTCAGAAAAGCTTACGTGCCGGTTGGACGGAGTCCATTTCTCAGGGTATGCGGTAGAAAGTACTACCATAGAAGCGACGGAGTCCCCCTTATTCCTGTTGTTCACGTGAAACAGTGGCCTCTAAACAATCGAATGGAGCCTCATTATGGCTCCTTGATGAGAATGGCGGCCACGAATGTCAAAGCTTGCCTTATGTTCTGAGAGATACCCACCTTATTCAACTCGACGGTCCAACAAATCATCGCGGTACGATAGGAATGCCTAGCTCACTAAAGCAACTTTAAAGGTAAACACATACGCCTGTAAATGTTTTGCTACAACGAAAGTCAGTTTAGTATTCAACGATAACCGGGCTCATCACACGTGGCTTTAGAAAGTGCAAAGGCACATGTTTTGACAAGAAGTTAACGGTATCGTAACATCAGGGCGACATGGCAGGGCCAAGAATATCTGAGCGATATAAGTATTTGACGGTTCCCCAAGCTGCTAAACGTCTGGGTATTCATCAAGCTAAGCTTCGTCGTCGGTTGAAGGACGGCATCTTTCCACGTCCCACTTTCGTAAACGAGTATGGTTTGAAATTCTTTGACGAAGACTGGGTAAACCGGGCCCAAGAGACTCTGGCGAATTCCTTCGAGGGGCAAGAGTAAAGGGGCATCGCCCAATGGCACAAGAAAGCAGCATTGATTTTCGTCACTGGCTGGAGGACTTCGCAAGCTCCTTTCCAGATTTGCCGTCTTGGGAAGCGTGCTTGGTAGAACTCATCGCCAACTCGTTGGATGCAAAATGTAGCGAAATCCACATATGTGCAGATGAGGCACAAAGGACTATAGAAGTCTGGGACAATGGCAACGGCATGACCGAACCGGAGTTCGTCGATTATCATAACCTCGCGGTGTCTCCCAAACAAAAGGGCCAAGGTATCGGATTCGCCGGGTTGGGGGCGAAGCTGGGTGTTTGGCTTTCGACAAAGGTAGTAACCGAGACTAAAAGCAAGGGGTTCCACTCGGCCTCGGTATGGTGGCTCGAAGGCAAGAAGCTGCTCTGGGATTACATTCCCCAAAGGACGCTTACGAAGCAGGGAACAAAGACAACCCTCTTCCTAAAGCAGAGATATCCCTTGTTGAAAAGAAACGAACTCTTGCGAGTCATACAAGAGCACTATTATGCTCTGTTTGACCCAGTGCTTTCGCAGATTCATAGGCAGACTGGCATTTATCCCATACCTGTCCAGTTTTGGGTTAATGGTGAGAGAGTCACTGTTAAGCCCGCATTTGAAAACGCAAACGTGGAAGTGAAACAGGACTTCGTCTTCCAAGCGAAAGACAGAAGAACTACAAGAGTTCTAGGTCATGGCTATTTCCTACTGATGAAAGAGCCTGTCGAAGAAAACGGAATAAGCATCTCAACGTGGGGCAAAACAATCAAGAAAGGTGAGTGGTTCAGGCAGTATCCTTCAGATATGGCCAGAATTCAGGGCTTTATCGAGGCACCATATCTGGTTCGGTCCCTCACAGTAAACAAGTGTGGGTTCGTGGCCGAAGGTCGGGAAGGGAAGAACTACCGTCACTTTTATAGACAAATGCAAAAACTATTTGGGGACTGGCTTGACCGTACAGGAAAGGTACAAAAGAAGCCGACGGTTTCCAAAGATGCCGAGGAGTTGGAGAGGCTCACTGCAGACATCTTGTTTTCACTACCCGAATTGCACAGTATCTTTGCAAGACCGGGGTCACGCGAGGTCCCGATACCGGATATCGGTGGAGAGGGCCGGATGGCTGTGACCGGAGCCCAAAAAGTGAAAGGACCCGAGGGTGGCCCTGGACACGGCGAGGGGGTAGATGTCTATCCAGGTGCTGATGATGATACCCAAGTTCCAGGGCTTGCTGAAGGCGATGAGCTAACTGCCAAACTGCACCGCCGAAGAGTTCCACTGGGACCCAAGATAGCATGGCTAGACGACGGCCAGCGAGATGAATTAGCTTGGGTGAGTGGCGACACTATATTTATCAATTCAGGCCATAGCGCCTATCAAAAGGCTGTAAGAAGTCGCCTCGATTATTACCACAATTTGGTAAGCATAGCCCTGGCTCTTGTGCAGGAAAAAGGTGCCGAAGCGCCGCAGGAAGCCTTAGGTTTAATAAGCAAATTCTTTGCCACCTGGGGGAAGATGCCGTGACGAATAAGCCGATACTGGTGGAGCTCTCACGAATCAAGACGGCAGGGAATGAGGAGCAGCTGGTTCCTAAGGTCACCCTGGGTGACTTCGCGACCCGAGGTCCCTCGCAGCCAGATATGCGGGGCCAACTGAATGCCTTTGCCACTCGCTACCAAGAGATGATTGACCGATGCAAAATGAAACTGGATGTTGTTGCGCAGCAGAAGACAAAGAAACGCGGAATTGACCCTCTGTTGTTCTGGGAGATAGGGGACTACATTCTGCAGTACTTGCAGATGGAAAGGTCATTAGGGGAGTTTGCACTGAACGACATTTATGCTCACCTAAGCCGCGACCTCTCACTTTCAACGAGTTCGCTTGAGAAAATCTTGACCTTCCGCCGCAGGTTCGCTACCAAGAATTCAGTAGACTCTGGTAAGGGATGGACGTATTATCGCGATGCGATGTATCAGAAACCTGTGAGCGTTTCAAAGGCAAGCGAGCAGAAGCGGAGTGCCGTCGGCCTGCTCAGACTGAAGGTACCTGCAGACGTCAGCTTGGAGGGCCTCGATTCGCAACTCCGGCGGTGGATTCACGGCGAGAAAGGTACATCGCCTTCCTTTGCGGAATTGCTTCATCAGTCGGGGATAGAGCTCGACAGCTGTGAGGTTTTCTATGGAAAGGAAGCACAAAGCGAGCGGTAAAATAATTGACTGATATGGCCGGCGATCCAGCCTGAGGACAATCTTTGATGTCTCACATTACTACAATCGTAAGTCGACATAGAAGCGTCACTAAACGAAAGTCAATTTTGTTTAACGCTAACTGAGCACCGTCAATATTTGAGAAGCATACCTTCTGCTAAGCAACTGGTGCCAGTGTCTTTGAAAGTGCTTATCACTTCGCTCAGGGCTTTTGGGGCAAAAGATTAAATGGTAGAATATCAATAAATTCGCTTTGTGGCGGGAAAATCGTTGGACACATTAAAGCATAGCGCAGATCTTGCCTTCAAGATTCACGGAGATAACATTGTAGAGTGTGAAAGAACGCTGTCGCTGATTATGGATGCCTTAAATAGTACGATAATTAACGTCGATGGACCGTTTGGATCCGCTGTTTGCCCGTCATTTCACCTAGAATTAGCAAGTTCTGTCACTTCTATGGCCTTTACGTTCCTACCGGGCTTTGGTCGATGGTCTCAAGATGTTCTAGCGTTGGTTCGAGACCGAGGGGGACCAATCCGAGAAGCCGCTGACGCAATCCTCACGAGAGTTACGGCGTCTGTCTCTGAGGAGCCACTCATTGCTATTGAGTACTGCGGAGCTTTACCTGCCGGTAACCAAGCCTGGCAACGGAATGGCCGCGCATATTCCTTTGCACGAGCTGGGATCCCCTATGTTTACATTGCAGAACTCGGTGGATATGAACTCGGTACTGGTCGCTCTCGAAAAGCCACTCGCATGCCGAATCCTGCAGTACCTTTTAGCTACCTGATTCTGGCTGCCTCTCTCAACACACCAGTAATTCCAGTATTTGTGCCTAGCCCAGGGGCTAGTGAAGATGCCATTACAGTCTATAGTGATATATTCGGTCGCAATGACCTATTGAAGCTCATTCGCAACCTCATCAGTAGTCAAGATTACGAAGAGTCAAAGAATAGCTTAGCGCGTAAGGCCCTTGAACTTGTAAAGTTGCTAGCTTCAAATCGGAAGCGTAGTGATACCTTGACACCAGCAAAATGGGAGGAGGCATATGAATTTATTTTAAGCGGCGGTACATTCGCTCAGTATAGCTTGCAGAAAGCCCCCATGGCATGGGCAAAAACTGCGTACATTAGTAGTCTCACCAGTAGTGCAAAAGAGCTTATGGCGCTTGCAGCCATGCACGCGGTTGGGCTCTCGTCAACGAACTTACCAGTATGTGTTATCCCTGCTGAGGGACGAAGCTCTTTCGTGAGAGAATTGGTATCACTTTACCCAGATTTACCGCATCACTTTATCCAGTGGTTATCCAACCAAAAAGATTTGACTATCTGTTGGATTATGGGATTCAAACCTCGAGGAGACGACGCTCGTCCTGATCGAGGGTTGGCTCCCATGGCACGGATGCTCATCGGCGAAGGTTCTGACTTACTTACAGTAGTTTATGGCCCGGCTCCCGTTGCTACTTGGGATCACCTTAACAATGACCCGGTGAATCTGATGCAACAAAATGGCCTTTGGGAAGCAATATTGACGGTGAGTGACGCGGTCCTTATTGATTCCTACACTGCTACTGATATACAGACTAGAGCATTCCTACGCACTCATTGGGAAGCTGGCATACCAACGCAAAGAACTTCATCAATATTGGTAGAACCTGCTCCCGAACGGATTGGGGAAAATGACGTTGATACTGCTCTTCATTTGCTGTTTTCCCGTCTTGGCAGCACATATGTGTTTGAAGGAATGTGTAACCCACCAGGAGGCGATTGGAGTGGCATGTCGGTTCTAACGACGGATAAGTCTCTTGAGCTGCGTTGGTTATCCCTTCCTCGAGTTACCGTTAGTGATGCTAAGCGTCCCGATCACTTATTCCAGGTTTTTGACGTCTACTCTCTTCCGATAGTATTGGTCATTGAATCCAAAGAGCGAGCCAACCAAATAGAATCCAATATTGGACCTCAGCTAATCAAATACGTGACTGATCTTATCTCAACAACACCAAGTGTCCAAAGGACAAGGCCAGACGATTCCTGGGTCAAGGCTACTGCAGTCTTGTCTCGTAATTCTGTCCAATTCGCGTCTGCGGTAGCCTTCGTCATGAATAAAGAAACGGAACTGAAAGGAATCGCCAACCATGCTAAGTCAGACCTTATTCTTGGCTTGAAGTTTAGCGAAGGTGGTGGTTATTGCGTAATTAACTCACGAGCGTGTACAAAGCTAGGGCAAATTCTGAAGACATTCATGCAAGGCATATCTAGTGCTAGTGCTAATATAACCGTCCGCGAGCTTTAATAGTTTAGATACAGCGACTCTTCTACCATCTCTAAAGGTCCATTAAGAACCTTGCCTACTGGGGAGTTTCCACTTGCGATCGAGATAAGTCTTACATATAGCCCTTGGGGGATTGGCTGTAACATGTTGCGCTTACCTCGCCGCCCATCAAACGACAGAGCCCACTTCACGTCCCGACGGTTCAAACTCTGCAACACCTCACAGAGTCGGTCAAACTCAATGTTCTTTGTATACCTTTGCTTATTACCCAAATATGGTGGGTCAAGATATGCAAAATCACCCCTATGCGCTTCTTGAAGGGTCTCAGAATAATCCTGACATACAAATAGCACGTCCTTTACCACACTGTGCCATATGTTTACGACTGACTCGAATCTATCAGGTGACATCCCGGGACGGGACAGGTGAAAAGAGTTGTTGAAAGACCCTGCCTCATTAAATCTAGCAATGCCGTTTACACAAGTGCGTAGAAGGAAATTTAAGTCCAGCGGATCCTTTAACTTATTGAACCGATCCCGAACCTCGTAGAAATAGTCTGGCAGATCTTTTTGGAGAGCGTGCCACTGCTTTCGATAATTATCTATCAAGACTTGAGGGTGACGCTGTACGATATGCCACAGCTTGATCAATGGCTCATATATATCGCCTGCTACAGATGATGGCCTCGCAACAGTGAAAAGAACTGCGCCACTGCCTACGAAGGGCTCGAAATATCGATGATGATCGGGGATGTAGGAGGCTATCGTCAGAGCTTGAGAACGTTTACTGCCCGTCCACTTTATTAAAGACGGTATATGCTTGACAGACTGCCTGGCTGTATCCTTTGCCGTAATGCTTTTTGTTACCGCTGGTGTGGGACCAGGTCTTAGTTCACCATTCGCTATAGTAAAAAAAGACGTATGGTGTGAAAACACACTTAGACGTTTATTACAAATTTTCACGTACTCAGGATTATTTTCAAATGCAATGAAATGAAGCCCACTAGCCTTAGCAGCAATGCATTCACTCCCAGCCCCGGCAAAAGGAACCAGACATGTTTGTCCAGGTTTGGCTGATAGCAAGATCATCCGCTTCAGTAGGCGTAAAGGTTTTTGTGTTGGATGCTTTCCATAGCGTATCTCCTCTGGGTCCTTGTTGTTCGGGATATCCCAGACAGTCCGCATCTGTTTTCCAAGAGTTTTGAAGGAATCTTCTGTAAAGGAGAGGTTCTTTGCAGCCTCATAATTGAAGTAATACTGTCTTTTCCTTCCTGTATGTGCCCATAGAATCGTCTCGTGACTCGCTGTCAATCTACGGCCAGACAGGTTTGGAAAGCTGTTGCGCTTATACCAAATCACTTCATTGATAATCTCAATCTTCAGTAATTGCAGAGCAAAATTGATAATCCCGATATTGTGGTAAGTCCCGTGAATCCATAGGGAGCCGGTCGGACGCACCACACGCTTTAATTCGGATAGCCACCTTAGAGTAAAGGATAGATAGTCTGTTAATGGCATATCATCCCAGTCAACCATAACCTTCGCCCAATCTCCGCCAAAGCCAGGCAAATCCACTGAGTTGTCCCATTTCCAGACGTTCCCCTTAGCAAGATTGTACGGTGGGTCGGCGATAGCAACGTCAACACATTTATCTGGAAGGGAGCGCATCCCCTCAACGCAGTCTACGCATGAAACTGTATCCAGTAGTTTTAGCCCAACGCATTCTGATGACTCAAACAACTGTCCTGTCGGTGCAGACTGAGTGTTTCTATCATCCGGTCCTAGCCTTTGTAATTCGTTAAAGGCGAGTTTACTTTCTTCCACGAAATTAGTTACCTCTCGAAGTGAGTTTATACTTTCCGGAGCTAACCCGTTGCACATCCTGCATTCTTACGAGAACAGAAAACACGGAATTGCGTGGGGTTTCAGAAGTCAACATGACAAATCGCTGGACATGCTCGTAAATCTCCTGTACAGATGCACCATCCCTTTTTTTCGCAAGAAATTCTCGAATAACAGCCTTAATTGGTGGTGAATTCCTGTATCGTTGTCTTACTTTCCCGACATCATTTGTCATTTCAAAGATGCCCCTCCGAAATACTGCCGTTACTTTGTAATCTGCTATGATAAGCTATCGATAATGGATGCTCCCTTCATTATTCCATATCCCTAGCACCTTGTGACCTACGAGTGCAGAGGTTCTCCTCATGAATAAACCACTGATTCCCTATTTTCTCAGCCTTCAGCCGTCCTGACCGAACTTGCCTTCGTATAGTTTCTTCACTTAAGGCGAGTTTTCTAGCTACTTCAGGTACGGTCAGGTACTCTTTAAGATCCAGTATCATATTACTCCTTAACCTGCAGCCTATTACTGACTTGTACGCTGCTGCTTGCTCTTGTGATCTGCCACAGCATCGTTGTATTATACTACAACAATTATAGTAGTTGGCAATTCCTTTGTCAAGTATTTGTACTCAGGTGGATTACAACCATTCGCGGGCATAAGATTCCCCTGCCATTTTCCAATATGCACACTACGTCAGAAGGTGTAGCTGGGGCTACTCGGTCAAACTGATTTTGTAGCGCCTGCTACACTATCGGATTATAATAGGGCCCATGGCACAATTTGGGAAATCTTAACACGCTCCGACCAAGAAAGCCTTGATATGGTGCTGAGATACACTAGCTCAGTGAAGTTTGAGAATGACTTGAAACTTTGTTATGGGTATATTTATGCACAAATAGGCAAAGGTTAGAGGGGTAGAGCCTCAAAGGCTAAGTATTTTGGGGACTTACTTAACGTATATATAAGGTGAAAAACTAGATATCGCCTCTACTGAAATAGTATTATCTACTGGCTGGCCCTTATATTGGTCTGCATAGACTCTTCCAAAGATGAATCCTTAGGCACCCTTGTCTATGACTGTTACGCCTTCAAGGCCTGATGCTTTGAATAGTCGATCAAAAAAGGCTTCGACTTCCGACAACAGCTGCCGGCAAAGCGGCAGTGAGACACAAACCTCGCGAGTTCCGAGTAAATCACGATCTTCAACTGAGAGCATACCTGGATATCGCTTCTGGATACGCGCAATTTCCTTCTCGATGTTGCTGGCTTCCCCAACTTCACCTCCAGCATGGAGTATGACGTGCCGTAGCTTGGCTAGATCTGTCAGAGCCGACCAGCCCGGATCACGACCCACCTTAATTCCGGCCAGCTTTGTCAAGTAAGTCTTCGCTCGTTCTATCGGGCTTCCGGCAATATCATTTATCAGGAGAGGCAGCTTCTTCTTTTTGTTCAACGTGTTACACACAATCGATAGCCCGTGTTCTACTATCCCATGTAAGTAAGCAATGAACGCGCTGCCAGCGAGATCGGGAATTGCTCCGAATTCATGGTCGATGTTGCCTATGCCTTCAAAATACTCTTCTGCATCCCAATAGTGTGCTTTAGCCGTCGCCTTTAATTCTTGGATGGCCAGTCTCTTGGCATTGGGAAGAGAGTTCTCGAGCGTTTGAAGGTATGACCTAGCAATGCTGAGTCGTCCTGTGATCCTGAGAACACAAGACTCAAAATGAATATGCATTGTATTATTAACCCCCCTCGGTCCATCTTGTGGATGACACAAGCTGCTTCCCACAGCCAGCTTTCCAGCGTGCTTAGTTCAAGTTTGGGGCCACGATTAGTCATGGGCCTCCTCCTGAAGGTGTTTTCTGACACTACTATAGAACCGCTAGTGCTAAGTGTCAATCGTTAATGCTTAGGCTTGGATTGGAGCTAATTACGAGCTGCACAATCCATCAGGATGTTATCCAGATAGAGGGACATAGTAAGGCAACAATTCTGACAATTTGTTCACCCTGTGCACCCCATCCTGCAAACCGGCCAGCAGTTCTATTGGTAACACTGCTGTGGCCGGGGCGAGTTCACGTGTCGTGGCCCAGTGATCCTCTCTGAGTCGTGCTAGCGTTTCGGGCCTGAGGGCCCGTCTGAGCGTTGCGGTAATTGTCACATTGTTTTAGCAATCGGTGTAGCCGTATAATGTATGTATGGTAACTGTACTAACGAACGCTGTTCTCCGGGGCATTGGATGGTAAATATCCCGCAATCTCAATTGGACAGAATTCAGCCTCTTGACCGCGCCCGCTTCGAAAGAATAAAGGACACAGAGTTTAGACTGGGGTACGACCTTTTCAGTCTGAAGTACCTGCGGGACAAGGCAGGAAACGAGCGCAACTTGCGTGAGCTATACAGGGGACGTGCCCTTTATGAGTTGCTCCAAAATGCGGATGATGCTGGTGCCCAGAAGGCAGTATACGTCTTGTCACGTGAAGGATTAGCTTTTGCTCATGACGGACAGTGGTTCACCATTGACAACTTTCGGAGCCTAGCCGATGGATGGAGTGATAAGGACCCAAATGAGTACATAGGCCACAAAGGGCTCGGGTTCCGTTCTGTGCTTGATATTACTCCCGCACCGCACCTTATGAAAGTACAAGTAGGACAGTTTTTCGGCGTCAAGTTCACTTGGGAGCTGAATAACGGACATATTCAAGAAACCCTGAATCGACAGCCCGAACTTCGAAGCCACTATCAAGCGTGGACAAAACATGGTCAACTCTGCTGTCCTGTTATGGGAATCCCTGGGCTCGCCAAAAAAACTGCACTCAGAGCAGCTTCAGGTATCTTTGATGCTCTCACTCGCGATGCTTACGGTGATGCCTTCACGACCATGTTTTGGTTTCCGGCCGAAGACCCTGACATTAGCCCCGCTGTTCTCTCCGAACTAAGCCCCATACCTATCACAGCCGATGAACATGGCAGAAGCTGCTTGCACGACTTCATCGCTGATGAGGTTAGCATGCTGCTTCCTTTCCTGGCTTCAATCTCCCAAGTGAAAGTCTATGAAGATGATCGTTACATTGCCTTGGCCCAAATACCACCCGAGACTCCCAAACACAAAGAAGGTCACATTACGGTCGTGACTGAGGCGGGAGGGCAGCAATACTCTCGGTCTTTCTTCCGCATGAATTTCGACAAGGACATTCCGCCACAAATACGAACCTTACCTGACACGCCAAAAGCTGTAAAGAGAATGAACCGCGCTCGTCTTTCACTCCTTCTTCACCTAGATGGTGGTAAACCTGTCCACAATGCCGAATCTTTCTTCCATGTCTACTTCCCTACGGAGGAACCGACAGGCATGGGCTTTGTCGTTCATGGTGACTTCTATGTAAAACCTGACCGAACACGCCTTATGAAAGGCGGGTACAATGAATGGTTATTAAAGTGTGCAGCAAGTGCAGCCGCAAATGAATTCTTGACCAGCTTGCTTGAGCAGTACCGTGCGAGTTCTGTATTCGAGGCCTTATCACCCACTGAATCTCCTGTCAGTGATTCAAGCGCGTTACTTAGGCAACTATTTGCAAAATCTCTTCAAGAACGGCGGCAACCTTTTGTTCCGACCAGTGTTGGGCTATCGGCGAAAGAAGAGGTGTTGTTGCCGCCGGCAGTAGACACGGAAGGGTTCTGGGAGGCTCACTTCACATCAGACTTGAGTGAGCTAGTCAAGGATAAAAAGGCTTTCCTCGTACCTTCGGAAGATGGGAAGAAAACACGGGCATTTTTGGATCTAGCCAAGGTTGACGTGCTCAATCCTGAGATGCTACTAGAATTCATTGAAGCCGTTTCAACGAGGTCCAAGAATGCGGCTTGGTGGTACGATTGCTACAGTTATATGGCGAGTGAAGAGACTTTGTCTCGGTATGACCATTCCTTTTTCGCAGGGCACCGGTTAATCCCGGTCGGGGAAGCTAGTGTTGCCGCCGTTCCTACACCTGAAAGCGGCGCGGTCGTTAGTTTGCCACCAGGGGGGAGCGTTAGCGCACTCAGCGTCCCTAAATGCTTTGCTCCTATCTTCGTTTTTGTAGACAATGGCGTGGCCCAGCTACTTCAATCCGGAAAGGACACTGTCCGGAGTTGGGTATTAGACCGCTTCCATATCTCCAGATTTGAGGCGACTGAGCTACTGCCTCGTGCCATAAGTAGGATAGCTCCGCAGATTTTCGCTGGCGAGTTGAAGACCAAAGTTTCAGAGCTGGCCGCGGCGTGGAGGTTTGTCAAAGCTGTCACAGAGGCGTCACGCATGATAAAATCCTCCGGATTTTGGGACGATATAGGCCGTTTCCCGCTTCCGTCAGAACGACTAAGCGAGGACGAAGCGCTTGCTAGTGAAGAGATGATCCCAGCTTTCCTGGCTTATTGGCCGGATAGCTGGATTGAGGGGGCTAACTGCCTCTGGCAGGTTAAGGGCATAAGGCGAATAGACGAAAGGTTCTTGAACGAGCTGGTGTCGGAGAACACCCCACGCGAGCAATGGCACGAATTCTTCTCACAGGTAGGGGTATCCAAAGCACCCAAACTCTTGAAATACTCACGCATTATTCCTAGTGATGAACTGCTATTCGAAGAAAATGGGCCTAGCCAATTTCAGACTGATAGGTTCAGTGGCATACGCCAGAGTGACACAAATAAGGCTGTTGTCAAAACCATTCTGGGCGAACAGCTTTGGGGCAGTACGGTTAAAAACGCCGCATCGTGTCCGCATGGCTTCCCGAAGGTCATGCAGACCCTTACCATTCTTGAGGGATTACAACAATGTGCTGAAAAGGCAGCGGAAGAATTTGGGTCAGACGAGCCCAACTGGGTACGCAGACTCTGGGCATTGGCAAGGCAGTTACCGCTATCGGACATACGCGAGCTTGATACTGACAGTGCCTTCTGTCGGGGAGGTAGAGGTGGAGGGCATGTTATCATTGCGGGGCAATATATTGACCAGCAGTTGCGCACGCACCGTTGGCTCCCCACTTCACTTGGTCCTGCTAACAGCTCAGAATGCTTCCTGCGTTTCTCATCAAGGCGTCTCATTTCTTCAGGGACGCTGGCAGAAGAGCTCGGCGACAAGCTACTTCCTTATGTGGTCGTTGATAACATTGATGATCTAGCCAGGCTACAACGTTTGGGCGTCGAGACGCTCGATGATGTCGACTCTGCCTCCGTTTCAGCCTTGGTTCGTGCCCTATCCGTGCTTGGGGAACGGTTTGTGTCGGAGTGGGGGCAGCAAGAAATACTGAAATCGCCAGCGCGTTGGCGTCTGGTTAGAGGCGCGATCCAGGAGGTTTACAGAAGGCTTAATCAGCACCCAGAAGGACTTGAATTTGCGCATGGTACTAAATTCGCTACTCGCTCACCAGAGGGGGTTAGATTCTGTGCAGCACCACTATACTACGCAGACCCAGGGTCAGCTATTGAGCAGGCATTTATGGGGATAATTCCTCTATTTGATGCGGACCGTCCATACGCTCGGCTTTTCGACCAGATACCGATCATACGGCTGCAAAGTAGTGGTGAAGGGAAAACGGTAGAGGAGAGACTCCTTACGGAGGAGGAATCAAAACCAATCGCACGCCTTCGCGACGAAATAGTAAACAAGTTATCTCCGTTCCTGCTAGCGCCTATAGTCGCACGCTCGGAAAGGCAAAAAGACATTGAGATAATCGCTAGGAGACTACGTGAGCGCTTTGAGGTCAAAACGAATGACCACCTGACTGTATCCTTCTCAGTCATTGCGGAGCCTTCGGTACAGCGAAGCGTGGATTTCCCGAAGTTCTATCTCCCACGCCGAATTGTTCCTGGAGAAGGAGCTGTGGAAGAGGCCCATTATGTTTTGTATATTGCGGGGAGCGCAAAGGATTCAGTCGCCGACCTAGATGCCGATGCTCTTGGCCAGGCACTTGCCCCAGTTTTCTTTGTTGACCGGGTCACTGAGGACCTCGCTGGCCTTTTTCCCCGGATAGCTTATAAATACCAGCAGGCAAAAGGGAAGCTTGATGAGATACGGGACTTCCTGTATTACCAACTAGGTATATCCCGCGAAGCCCAAGAAGCTGCAATGGCGGTTGTTTCTGGCGATACCACAAAGATAGGTCCAGCACTAGTTGCGCCTCCCATGCCGGTGAAGATCATCACCCAGCCCATCATGGCAACAGAGCAGCAAGGTGGCGTCCAGCAAAGCATCGACAAACACCAGCAGACACTCAGCCAACGGTTAACAGAGATATTGCAGCCACTTGCTTCCACTGGTTCAAGCACGATACGTACTCCGTCGGGTGTAACAGGCCTTGTTGGCCACCCGAGTCGTGGCGGGCGAATCGTAATTACGGACGAACAGCAAGATAGAGGAAAGCGGGGAGAAGAAGAAATCAAGCGTCGGCTCCAATTGCCTGGAGGATGGGCTGGATTTAGCTTTGTGGCAGACAAACGAAGTGAGGATTGTGGCTATGATTTTCTCGGCAAGATTGGGGAGCATCAAGTGAAATTGGAAGTGAAGACGTTCACCATCGATGGACGAATAATAATCACTGTTCCTGAATTGCGTGCGGCCGCTGAGAGCCAAGATGACTATTATCTTGTCGGGGTTCTAGATGATGGGAAACCTGAAGCTGAATGGTGCACCTTCATAGCATCTAACCCGATACAAGTCCTTTTGAGTAGAGGCGAATTTGATATTGAAGCAAAACTCCATGCCCCGGCAGCCGATATATTTGAGATAGATACGAAATAGCTAGCTCTGCCCAATCCCTTTAGCCGTCAAAAGCAGTCACCAACGAGAGCCCGGTTGTTTTCGCCCAACAATAACTCAGAATGTGCTAACATAGCTTAGGGAACGATAGCCATGGCAACAAGGGGATGCCCGATTCATTTCCAAGGTCGCTGTAGGTACTGTCCTCTTCCGTTCGATGCAAGGGTAGAGAAATGTAAGTGGTATAGAGAGCTCAGAAAGAGGTTCACAGCTCTCAAGCCACAAGGCTGGCAATCCGACTTCTTTCATCTTTCATCCTGAAGTCAACACGGCTTGTCTATTGTCCACTGGTCCTGAACTTTTTAGCGGTTTGTGACTTTTTTCATCTCTAATTCAGTTGACTAACAAACTACGCGTGGTTTATAATTAAGTATATTAGCGAGGACTTATAATATAAATGGAAAGTCA
>Ga0315282_10003322_pt1 | contig 28918 bp, 27 predicted proteins | sample YL17G07_20_MG_FD_203693 | JGI IMG/M metagenome (GOLD analysis project Ga0315282, IMG submission 203693) | Sediment microbial communities from Yellowstone Lake, YNP, Wyoming, USA - YL17G07_20 | ecosystem: Environmental > Aquatic > Freshwater > Lake > Sediment | place: USA: Wyoming | collected... | reverse complement strand
TCCTGAACGACGACGAGCTCAAGTTTATTCATTGCCTCTCTGATCTTTGCGCTGTTGGGAAATTCCACCAGGGGGTCTGCGCCCATGACATAGAGCGCCTTAATCTCACCGTTCATTATGGCATCTAACATCTGGGGGAAGGTCTTTCCTGGTTTTGACGGCAGGTCTTTCCCAAAAGCCTTCTCAGGCACTACCCCCATCTCGACAACACCCCGTAAGTTGTTCTTTTCTGTGACAAGATACAGCCCGGAACCTTCCCGTAAAATGCCGGTGAGCAGGGCAAGGTTGGTTAAGGCAAAAACAGCTTCTTTTCCCGATGCCTGGGTGATGAGGTCATACCCGAAGAGGATGCAGACCTTCTGTACCTGAGCAAGGGTAATCGCTGCCTGGGCAATTACCTTCTCATCAACGCCGGTGATCCTGCTCACATCTGCAGGGGATATATCCTGGAGTAATTTTACAAATGCATCATAACTTTCCGTGGAGGAATTGATAAACTGTTTGTTCTCCCATCCCTTCTCTATGATCACCTTTGCCATGCCTGAAAGCAGAGCTATCTCGGTGCCGGGATAGTAGCGTAACCGCACGTGGGCAAATCTATCCAGCTTGTTTTCCCGGGGATAACAATTGATCAGCTTTGCCTTGCCTTCTCGGGCTGCCCTGATCACCTTCAGCGATGGAACCGGCATCTCTACTGAAAGGTCTGTCCCGATGGTCAGGATAGCATCTGCATCCTCAACCTGATCAAAGGTAAAGGTTGAGCCGCTCATGCCGAGGGCTGACTGTAATGCCTCAATTGTCTTCACATATCCATTCCTGGCATAACTGTCGAGGTTATTGCTGCCAAGTACCTGGCGGAAAAACTTCTGGAAGAGATAGTTATCCTCGTTCGTCACCCGGGGAGAACCAAGACCGACAATTGCCTCTGGGCCATTATTCTTTTTTATGGTCTCCAATTTCTGGGCAACGAAATCCAGTGCCTCATCCCAGGGAACAGGGACCAGCTCTCTATTTTTAAAAATCAGGGGCGTATGGAGCCTGTCCCGGTTGTGGACGAAGCCGAAGCCAAAAGTGCCGCGGCTGCAGAGTGATCCAAAACCGGTAACTGTCTCCTCATCGGGCGTAACCCTGAATACCTTCCCCTGCTTCACATGCAGTTTGATCCTGCAGCCAGCGCCGCAGTAGGGACATACCGTTGCTACCTTCTCGAGCTCCCATGCCCTCGAACGATACTTGAAGAGCTTGTTTAAGATTGCACCTACCGGACAGACGGTGATGCACTGGCCGCAGAAGTCACAGTTGAGCGGCCCTCCATCGATGGTATCGATTGCCATCTTGTATCCGCTCTCGTTGAACCGGTATGCACCGCACCCCTGCACCTCGTAGCAGACGCTCACACACCGTCCGCACCGGATACACCGGGATTCGTTCCTCTCAATAAGCGGTGAGAGGTAGTCAATCTGAGGAGGGGTCTTCTCCAGTTCAAAGGCCTGAGAGGTTATGCCCAGTTCATAGGTGAGGTCCTGGAGCCTGCATTCCCCTGCCTTGTCGCAGACCGGGCAGTCCAGCGGGTGATTGATGAGCATGAGCTGAAGGGCGTTTTTTCGTAATTCAGTGAGTTTTTCTGACTGGGTTTTCACCTTGAGACCATCAACTGCCGGCGTGGTACAGGAGGCGACAGGCTTCTCAACTCCCTCCACCTCTACCAGACAAACCCTGCACGAGCCGATGGGATCTACGTTCGAGAGGTAGCAGAGGGAGGGGATATAGATCCCGTTCTCCAGGGCCACCTCTAAAAGGGTCTTCCCTTCCTGTGCCTCTATCTGCTTTCCATCAATGGTAAGGCGGGCCATCGCATCAATCCTCGCTCAAAGCTATGAGAGCAACCCGGTAACACCGAAGGCATCTGCTCGCATCCCGAATTGCAGACTGCGCATCAAAGCCGGACTCCACCTCTTCAAAGGTATGGATCCTGGTTTCAGCAGGGAGATGTTCCATCGGGCTCTTCTGTAATCCGCCAACGGCGGATACCTTCGCTTCCTGACTGTAGTCCTCAAACTTGTTAATGAACTTTTCCTTCTTGCGAAAATCAGGGAGATCGAGCGGCTCCCTGTTGAGATAGTGATCGATAGTGATTGCTGCATCGTAGCCTGCTGCCAAAGCATTCACTAAGGCAGCCGGGCCGGTGACACAGTCTCCGCCGGAGAATATCCCTGCCCTATCGCTTGCCATGCTGTCTTCATCCACCTTAACCGTTCCCCACTTGGTGATCACCACACCGTCGCTCTCCCTGATGAGGGTTAAATTCTGATCCTGGCCGATAGCTGGGATGAGCACGTCTGTCTCAAGGATGAATTCAGAACCCTTGACCGGAATCGGTCTTCTCCTGCCGCTGCTGTCAGGCTCGCCCAGTTCCATCCGGATGCACTCCACTGCCTTGACCTTGTTTCCTTCAGCGATAATCTTTGTTGGCAGGGTGAGGAAGTGGAACTGCACCCCTTCCTTCTCCGCATCCTCAATCTCCACAGCATCTGCCGGCATCTCCTTGCGGGAACGGCGATACGCGAGGTTCACCTCTTTGAATCCCACACGGAAGGCTGAACGGGCGCAGTCGATTGCAACGTTGCCGCCGCCTACCACCATGAGCTTATCCCCTCTGTAGATCTCCTTGCCCAGGTTGATATCCCTTAAGAATTTAACGCCGGGAATAAAACCCTCGTACCCTTTCTCCTCGCCCTCAACCCCCATGGCCTTGCTGTCATGGGAGCCAACACCGATGAAGATTGCCTTGTACCCTTCTTTCCAGAGGTCATCCATGGTCTTATCCACACCGATGCGGGTGTTATAGATAATCTCAGCCCCTGCCTTCTGGGCGATCTCAACCTCTCCTTTCAAGATTTCCCGGGGGAGACGATAGTCAGGAATGCCTACTGCTGCCATGCCTCCCGGCTCAGGCAGTGCCTCGAAGATAGTAACTGGATAACCCTTCTGTGTCAGGTACAGGGCGCAGGAAACGCCTGCGGGCCCGGCACCGACAACTACCACCTTGTCCTGTTTCTTTTCTTCAGAGATGACAGGCGGCTCGAGTTGATGGGCTATTTCATAATCAGCAACAAACCGCTTCAGGAATTTGATCTGCACCGGGTCATCGAGGAGATTCCTGCGGCAGGCGAATTCGCAAGGCCTGATGCACACCCTTCCGCACACACCGGGCAGGGCATTGCGTTGGCGGATCAGGGCGAAGGATTCCTCAAAGCGCCTCTCCTTGATCAGCTCCACGTAGGTTGGCACATCGAGGTGGACCGGACACACATCCATGCAGGGGGCGGTGAGGTGGGATTCATACTTTCCTTTCTTAACCGTTCTCTTCCCCTGGATCACCGAGAGAAAATCATTTCGGTAATTTGAAAGTGCATGGAGCACCGGCACAGGCGATGACTTGCCAATCTCGCACTTCGACCCCCCGATAATTGTTTTTCCCAGGTTTTCCAGTTGCGTGAGGTCTTCTTCTTTTCCTTTGTCATTTATAATCTTCTGCATGGTCTCCAGCATTACCCGCGTGCCGATCCGGCAGGGGACACACCGTCCGCAGGAAAAGCCCTGCACCTGCTCGAGGTATTCACGGGTCATGTCCACCACATCAACCGTGTCGCTTCTCACAATGATCCCGTTCCAGCCCATAAAGGCTACAACCTCTTTCCCGGCAAACTGCTCTGGGAGTTTCAGTCCTTCTGCCTTCTTCCACTGATCTGAAGGCAGGCCACGGTTGTCAATCACCTTATTATCCCAACTGCTGAATACGATTCCTTCCATATGTTTCCCTGTCTATCTGTTAAATCCATTGGGGAGATCGGGGGATAGGGAGTTGGGGAGATTTAAAATCTTTCTCACCCTTTCACCCCATCTCCTCATCACCCTATCTCTTTCATGCCGCATTCCGCATTTACCTATCCACTTCACCCAGCACGATATCAATGCTCCCGATGACCGCCACCGTGTCTTCGTCATACCCCTCATTTCTCAATCAAAGTCACCTCATTGCTACATTGCACTTTTAAATACCTCTAACAATCCAAAAGGCATGATACCCATATAGAAAATCAGGAGTATAAAGATATAACAGAGAGCCTTCTCCTGAAATGAAAGTTTTATAGGTTCTGTCAACTGTTTCTCCTTTGAATAGCTCATCCTCACAAGGTTTAGATAGTAAAAAATTGATATGACCGTATTTACTGCACCAATAATGACGATAGTCAAATGGCCTTCCTTAAAGGCACTCGTAAAGACAAATAGCTTGCCTGTAAAACCGCCAGTTGGGGGAATACCGGCGAGTGAAAAGGCAGACACAGCGAGTGTGAATGCAAGGAGAGGTGCCCTTTTCGAAAGACCCACGAGCTCATCGAGTGTGATGTTCTCACCTTCCCGTGAAAGGAGTACAACTATATAAAAGCATGCAAGATTCATGAATAAATAGACGGCCATATAATAGATTGCCGATACATTCCCATCTTTACTCAATGCCAGGATACCGATCATCACGTATCCAGCGTGTGCAATGCCAGAATAGGCAAGGAGCCTTTTAATGTCCTTCTGAACGAGGCCAACGAGATTCCCAAAGGTCATGGAAAGTGCCGAGAGTATCATGAGGATATTCACAAATTGCGAAGAAGCTGAGGAGGCAAGCATGGTAATCCTTATGAGAAGTGCAGTAGCAGCAATTTTAGGGATGGTGGCAATAAACGTAGTGGTAGTATTTGATGCACCTTCGTACACGTCAGGCGACCAGAAGTGAAAGGGGAAGAGGGAGAGTTTGAAAAAAAACCCGGTAAGGGTGAGGACTAATGCCAAAACCCCTATTGGCTGATGGAGGAACCGAGGGAGCACAGGAATGATGTCAGATATAAAAGTAGAATGGGATATACCATAGAGGTAGCCTATGCCATAGAGCATGATCCCAGTAGATATGGCACCAAAGAATAGGTACTTCATGGATGCCTCTAACTGGATTTTCGTCTGAATTCTCCTGAGGGGAACAATCACGTAGAGACTGTAAGAAGAGAGTTCCAGCGATATGACAATGGAGATGAGTTCTACAGAACTTACGAGCATCATAAGTCCAAGCACTGAAAAGCCTAAAAACATAAAGTATTCGGCTAAGTAACCTTCTTCTACTTCCTCTTTCTTATCGAGCATAAAAATAACGAGACAGAAACCACAGGATAGGAGTACTTTGAAAACTTGCGAAAAGAGGTCAACCTTATATGCACCAGAAAATAGTTCCCCACTCCGGGTAATACTCACCAGTGAGATAATAAAAGCGAGTAAAGACAACCATTTTGCACAGGCGAAGATATTTCCTCTCCTTTTACCAAGGGACATGAAGAGAAACGTCATAGAGAACAAAAGCATGTACAATTCAGGCAGTAGTTTCATTACGTAACCCCTCAATGAGAAAAGATCTGAAATTGAGTGAGAAGGTGATCGAGTGTTTTTTCAATCGTATTAATGAACGGACGCGGAAAAATACCCACCCATAACACAAAAACCACGAGAGGAAAAAGGTATATAATCTCTCTTACATTCATATCTTGAATTGCTCTGATATCCTCTCTACCCCAGGTAATCTTTTTCAGTAAATTGAGCATGTAAGCGGCGGCTAGTACTGCACCTCCAACTGCAAAGAAGCCTGCCAATTTGTTCTTAGAAAATGTTCCTATGAGGACATAGAGTTCGCCCACAAAGTTATTTGTCCCGGGGAATGCCAAAGAGGAGATAGAGAATAAGCCAAAAAAGCCCACGTATACGGGCATGATCTTTCCAAGACCCGCATTATCAAATATCTCCCTACTGTGTGTCCTCTCGTACACAATCCCTACGCACAGAAAAAGTGCACCCGTTGTAACGCCATGATTGAGCATCTGCAAAAGAGAGCCTTTAAAGCCAAAGAGCGTAAAGGAGAATATCCCTAAGGTTACAAACCCCATATGGGCAACGCTCGAAAATGCGATCAATCTCTTCATATCAGTCTGACTCAAACAGACAAAACCACCATAAAGAATCGCAATGATCGAAAGGGCTATCATGTACGGTGCAAAGTAGAGACTGGCCTTTGGTGTAATGGGAAGGCAAAATCTTAAGAATCCGTATGTCCCCATTTTGAGAAGCACGCTGGCAAGAAATACGCTGCCTGCCGTAGGTGCCTCCGTGTGCGCAGCAGGCAACCACGTATGGAAGGGAAACATCGGCACTTTAATGGCAAAGGCAATGGCAAAGGCCAGAAATACCCAGTATTGAAACGAAAAACTGTAATTCCTGAACATCGCATTCGGAATATTGAAGCTCCCCGTGGTGAGGTAAATTGCAATAATTGCAACTAAAAGAAACACACTCCCAAATAACGTATAGATGAAGAACTTTATCGAGGCATAATCTTTTTGTGGCCCACCCCAGATAGCAATGAGGAGGTACATGGGAACGAGCATTGCTTCCCAGAATACATAGAAAAGGATGAAATCGAGGGAACAAAAAACACCGATCATTGCAGTTTCCATGAGGAATAGGCAGAACATGAACTCTTTAATCCTGTATTGGATAGCAGTCCACGAGCACAGTATGCAGAGTGGGGCAAGAAATGAAGTCAAGAGTATTAAAAAGATCGTGATACCATCAATCCCAAGCACATAGTTTATGTTGTACATCGGTATCCAGGGGACAAATTCACCAAACTGGAAGAGGTGCGTATCTGGATTAAAATTGAAGTAAAGGATCAACGAGAAGAGGAAGTTTACGATACTTGTGACCAAGGCAGTCACCTTGATCAGTTTTTCCTCTCGCATGAAGATGAGCACAATCGCACCTATGAGGGGGAGAAAGATGTTCACTGATAGGATGGGAAATCCGAGATGATTCATCAAGAGATAATCGCCCATAGAGATCAATCCCTCACGTACGAGTTAATATGAACCATAGGATGAGAAAAAACATGAATAGAGAAAGTCCTATATATGCCTGGATCTTCCCTGTCTGAAGTTTCCTCACCAATGAGCCAAAACCCCTCACCGTGGTTGCAGAACCGTCAACAATCCCATCGATAACCTCTCTGTCAAATGCATTAGATATCTCTGCATTTTTAAAAAGCAATCCGAGGCCCACCGTTCTATAGAGCTCGCCCCAAAGGGTATCCACGACACTTATCACCCTTTCATCAAGCTTCATGAAAAGCCGTGCACCTTTTCTGTATAGGTAATCTATATCGAGGTTAATCTTATCCTCAGGTTGGAGTTTGCCTACCAAGAGGATGAAGACAAGTCCTGTAAAAGAGAGGATCTGCATAGCTTCAGAAAGGTGATGTAAACTATAAGGATGGTACTCTACAGGAAATGGAAGGAGGTCGTACAGCACCTTTGGATACACCCCTATAATAAAACATAGAGCTGAAGTGATACCCATTGACCACAGCATATTCTTAGGGGGTTCCTTTGTTTCCATCGGCGGTTCCTTACTGAAGAAGGCAAAGTAGGTGACCTTTAAACCTACGGAGAGGAATGTACCTATGCTTGCGATGTTCATGAGAGCCATTAAGATGAGCCTCCCTTGCTCGTGGGCAGAGGCTACGATCATCGATTTGCTCACAAAACCACTAAAGAGTGGGAACCCAGAGATTGATACTGCACCGATTGTGTAGAAGATCATGGTGAGCGGCATGTACCTGTACAAACCACCTAACTTTGAGAGTTTCGCCGTCCCGGTCATATAGAGCACAGCGCCAGCACCCATAAAGAGTAGTGCTTTATAGAGTATGTGTGCAAAGGCATGAGCACATGCTCCGTTTATAGCCATTTCCGTTCCTATGCCCACCCCAGCTACCATGTACCCGACCTGGCTTATAATGTGGTATCCGAGCACCCTCCTCATATCATTCTCAATGACGGCATAAAAAACCCCATACACAGTCATCAAGGTGCCGAGGATTGCGAGGACTTCAAATCCCGGGAACCCTCTCGCAAGCACATAGACTGCTGTTTTGGTGGTAAAGGCACACATGAACACCGCACCTTCCACTGTTGCTTCAGGATATGCATCAGGTAGCCAGGCATGGAGCGGTAACACCGCAGCGTTCAATGAGAAACCTATAAGGATCAGGTACTCAGCAAAGGCTGCATTCCCCTGAAGGATCCTCTCGAAATTGAGGCTTCCTGTTTTATGGTAGTAGAGCAGCATTCCCGTGAAGAGACAGAGACCTCCAAAGACATGCACCAGTAAATACCTGAACCCTGCATCGATCGCCTTTTTCTCCCTTCTGTACCATACGAGGAATACAGAGGAGAATGCCATAATCTCCCAGAAGATGAAGAGGGTGAGGTAATCACCTGCAAAGAGTGCTCCCAGCGAACTTCCCACATAGAATGAGCTGGCTATATGGTGTCCATCCTCTTCCACATGGAGTGCATAGAGTGCACCTAAGAAAGCCATTATCGTAAAGACCCATGCGAATACGAGGCTTAGCTTGTCCACCCTGCCGAGGGTAATACTGATATTTAAGAAATGGTAACCACCATAAACACCCTCACGCATCAGGGCGACATCAATAATTGAGAGGAGAGGGATGAGAAGGATGAAGAACTTCTTTGTCTTCCCCTTCAGAAGGGGAAAGAGAATGCTTCCCATAAAGTAAAATAGCGCCGGATGCACCCACCTATCCATAATAATCCTCGTTCTTTGAGAGGAATAGATGTGCAACACCTTTCGCAATTTTTATGAGCAAGAAGCAACCAATGATGCCAAATATTGACCAGAAGGCATAAATTTTATCTATCAGGTAGTGGGCATCTTTCCTTGACAAGAGAATGTCATACACTACAAGACAGATAAGGTAGGTGATGAATACCTTCCTAAGCGTTTTGAGGTTTCTCCTTAATAGTTCGATCCACTTAAGTATCATGGGAAAAGCCTCCCTATGAGCTCAGTAAAGAATTGGGGGTAAAGACCGAGCGCAACCGATATGATCGAGGCAATAACGATAGGGACTACCATGGTGAGAGGAGCTTCTTTTATATCTCCTCTTTTCCATCTCCCTTTTTTACCTTCAAAGAATGCCTTGAAGGTGATAGGGGCAAAGTAGCCAACATTCAATATCGTGCTCACCATAAGAACGATGACGATGGGGAGATTATGAATCTCTATTGCGCCGTTGAGGAGATACCACTTGCTTATAAATCCGGCAACTGGTGGGGCACCTATCATGCTGAGGGAAGCTATCGCAAAAGCCCCCATCGTAAAAGGCATTGCATAACCGATACCCTCCATTTCGCTTATCTTCTTCTTGTGTGATGCAACGTATATTGCCCCTGCACAGAAGAACAGTGTTATTTTGCTGAAACCATGATTTACGATGTGAATAATCCCACCTAAAACCCCTGACGTATCGAGGAGTGCAACACCGAGCACTACATAGGAGAGCTGACTTACCGTGGAATATGCGAGTCGTGCCTTCAAGTCATCTTTCGTTAAGGCGATAATAGAAGCCATTAAAATCGTAAATGATACAAAGTATGCGGTGTATAAACCAAGGTTAAGGGTTTGCAGGAGCTCTATCCCAAACGTTGAGAGCATAACCCGCACAATACAGAATACCCCTGCTTTTACAACCGCAACTGCATGGAGGAGAGCACTCACTGGTGTGGGAGCAACCATGGCAGAAGGCAACCAGTTATGAAGGGGCATGATGGCAGCCTTGGCAAACCCAAGGATAAATAACCCATAGGTTACCATGATCCAGATACTGTCTTTCCCATTTGTGAAAATACCAGTTGTAATATTATCTGCAAAGTCAAGAGTGCCTGTTAACACATAGGTGAGTATGGTAGCAGGCAGGAGTAACCCTTTCGATGTCCCCATGAGATACACGATATATTTTTTCCCACCTTCGTATGCCTCTGCATCCTGGTGATGGGCAACGAGCGGATAGGTAAATATGGTGATGACTTCATAGAATAGGTAGAGGGAGAAGAGGCTCCCAGAAAAGGAAACACCCTGCGCACCGAGTATCGCGATAGAAAAACAGGCATAGTATCGGGTCTGGGCATGCTCTTCAAGCGACCTCATATACCCAATGTTGTAAAAGGTGGCAAATATCCATAAGAGTGAAGATATGATCCCAAAAACGAGAGAGAGTGCGTCCACCCTGAAATTTAAAGAAATACCGGGTGCGATGGTAGAGAGGGTGTACATAATCCTGTTGCCATCCAGTATCGTAGGAACCATGCTCATCACAGAGATACAGGTGAGAATTGAACCTGCAATAGACCAGAACTCCCTTACATTTTTCCTTTTTCTCGATACGATAATCAGGATAGAGGTAACAAGAACTATGAGAATAGGTAAGAGAGGTTGTGCACTTTCAATCATCATTGGTCAGCCTTTCATCTCCTTTATCTCACTACCCTCTATGTGCCTGAACTTCCTAAAGATCAGGATGATTATAGCCAGTGCGATAGCTGCTTCTACCGCAGCAATACCCATAATGAATAGGGTAAATATCATCCCGTAGGCATTCTCCTGTGAAATAAATCTGTTAAAGGCAACAAAGTTTAAACCTGCTCCATTGAGAATAAGCTCTACCGATACGAGCATCCCGATAAGAGTTCTCCTATACAAAATACCCAGGATCCCACAACAAAGAAGGAATACTGAAATAAATAGGTAGGTATTAAGATTATCGTATAAGAGGGTTCCTGTCATTTTTCCCCCTTCGAGAAAAGTGCGAGCATGATTGCGCCTATAATACCTATGGTGATGAGAAGGGAAATAAGTTCAAAAGGAAGCATAAGTTTATCGAAGAGCACCCTTCCGATATCCTTAGTTGATACGGTGAAAGGATTAACCGTAGCTTGGAGCCAGAATGAACGGACAATAATTTTTGAAAGTACGAAGAAAGAAAACAATGCGGTAATGAGTGAAACAATAAATTTTGTGCCCGTAGTCCATTCCTTTGGTTTCTTGTAAAGGGGGCCAGCAAGCATTATTGCAAATGCAATGAGGATTGATATGGCCCCAACATATATGAGGATCTGCATCATTCCCAGGAACGGGGCATTCAGGTAAATGTAGAGCCCAGCAATACCGAACATCGTGGTTACCAGTCCAACCATCGCGTAGATGATCGAGCCTGAGAGGACTGTCATCAAAGCACCAACCATCGTTACGAGTAGGATGAGAACAAATACTACTTCACTAAAATTCACGTGCGTGCCTTCCTCTTCTCAAACTCCTTTATGAGGTCAAAATGGAAATCCTCCCTTTTATAACCCACTCTGTTGTAATCTGCCGAGAAGGCAAGGGCGTCAACCGGGCAGGTCTCAACGCAGATTCCACACTGACTGCAGGTAGTAAAATCTAATACATACTCTGTGGCAGTCTTTTTCTTTTCACCCTCTTTTTTTTCACCTTCTACCCGTTTGATGGACTGAGAGGGGCAGTTCTTTACACACATACCGCATACGATACACTTTGTCCTGTCCGGGTTTTCATCATCCACAACAAGCTTTGTGTGACCTCTGAACCGAGGGGTGATTGTAATCGTCTCTCGTGGATACTGGCAGGTCACAACCGGTTGAAAAAATGCCACAATCGTAACACCCATGCCTTTTATCAGAGAAAGAGCACCTTTTATGATTTCATTTGGGGAGACGGTCATATCTTCAAAATTCCTCCCGTGATGAGAAGGTTCAACAGGGATACTGGTATGAGTATCTTCCAGGAAAAGTTTAAGAGCTGGTCAAATCTGACACGTGGAAATGTCCACCTGAACCAGAGGATGATAAATACGAGGAGGTATGACTTTACAAAAAACCAGACGATCCCTGGAAGGATTGGGCCTTGATAACCACCGAGGAAGAACGTAGTTGCAATAGCACTTACGATGAAGATATTCGTGTATTCTGCGAGGAAGAAAAAGGCAAATCTCATCCCTGAGTATTCGGTATGAAACCCTGCAACGAGCTCGCTCTCTGCTTCCGGTAGATCAAATGGTGTCCTATTGGTCTCTGCAACACTTGCGATGAAAAACGTGAGAAAGGCAACTGGCTGGTAGACTACAAACCATATCCCCTTCTGTGCCTCTACGATGTCCTTAAGGGAGAGGGAATTGGCGATGAGTATTACCGGGAGGATCGAGAGGAGTAAGGGTATTTCATATGCAATGTTCTGGGCAACACTCCTGATTGACCCAATGAGAGAGTACTTATTATTCGACCCCCACCCTGCAAAGAGGATAGAGAGCACCGAGAGTGAGGAAAACGCGAGGATTACCAAGATCCCAACATTAATATCCTTTACCTGTAGGTACGAATCAAAGGGGATTACAATAAATGAGACAAGAACAGGGATGAAAACAATCGTAGGGGCAAGGTAGTAGAGAGGTCTTTCTACCGCTCGGGGGGTAAGGATCTCTTTCCCGAGGAGCTTCAGGGTATCTGCGATAGGTTGGAGAAGACCGTATGGGCCTACCTCTTTAGGGCCTATGCGTCTCTGCATATGTCCGGCAACCTTTCGTTCTGCCCAGGTGAGCACGAGGGTATTGAGCACCACGATCAAGAAGGTACCCGTGAGGCCAAGGATTGTCCGTACGGTTTCTCTTCCAAGTATGGTTATCAGTTCATCCATCACCTATCTATCTCCGGTATCACAAGGTCAAGACTCCCCAGGATTGAAACAGCATCTGCCATGAGTGTGCCCCTCGCTAAATGAGGGAATATGATGAGATTCGAAAAGGACGGAACCCTCCACCTCATCCGGTAGGGTGTGTCACTCTCATCGCTCACAATGTACACGCCTAATTCTCCCCTCGGTGTTTCTACGGTATGGTAGACATCGCCTTTGGGGGGTTTAAGTTTTTTGGGGACCTTTTCTGTTCTAAATGGGCCTTCAGGCATTTTATCTATTGCCTGTTCTATGATCCTGAGGCTTATCTCCATCTCTCGTATGCGGACCATATACCTGTCGAAGTTGTCACCCTGCTCTCCGGAGGGGATATCAAAATCTAGCTCTTTATACGCAGCATAGGGTTCAACCTTCCTGATATCGTAGGGTTGACGAGCGCTCCGTACCACCGGTCCAGAAATACCGTACTTTCTCGCCCTGTCCTGATCTATGGTGCCAATATTTTTTGTCCTGTTAATAAATATCACATTCTTCGTGATGAGATTCTCATATATGTTGAACCTTCCCCACATCCTCTTCAGGAAAGCCTTTGTCATTTCTATAAAACTCTCGTTAATATCATTGTACAGGCCACCAAATCTGAAATAGCAGTAGGTGAGCCTTGATCCGGTGATACTTTCAAGCACATCAAGTATGTTCTCCCTATCGTCAAAAACATAGAGGAAGGGAGTGAAGGCACCAAGGTCAGCGAGAAATGCCCCTATCCACAAAAGGTGGCTTGAAATTCTATTCAATTCGACTGCTATTACTCTTACAAACTCTGCCCGTTCGGGCACAGGGATACCACAGAGCTTTTCAACGGTAGTGACGTATCCAAGGTTGAAAGCCATGGCCCCCAGGTAATCCATTCTCCCTGGGTTAGGCAAGAACTGGAGATACCCTCTATTTTCCGCCATTTTTTCGTGCATTCTGTGGAGATATCCGAGCACTGGCTGTGCGCTCTCTATATATTCCCCATCCATCTTTAATACCAGCCGCAATACACCATGGGTGCTTGGATGTTGGGGACCCATATTCACAGAAAATGTATCCTCCTCTACCTCCACCTTAAAGGAATTGAGTAACCTCTTGTCTTCATCGGAAACGAGTACCATCTTTTTGCGGAGAGGGTAAAACTCAATACCATCGTGGAGAAAGAGGTATGCCATATTCGGATGATTCTCAAATACGACGCCGAAAAATTCATGGATCTCCCTCTCATACCAGAAAGCCCCATCGTATATATGGGAGATGGTGGGGGCTTGAGGATGCTCGGGTTCAATCTGGAGGGTTACTTTCATTCTACAAAGTGATTGATAGTTATTAAAAAAGTATACGAGTTCAAGGTACTCAACGTAATCTACACAGCAGATATCCTCAAGGTAGAATAGGTGTTCATCAAAAAAATGTACTAGGGGTAACAGGTTCCTTTTTATCGCTGAGATGGAAAGATGGTAGCCCTTCTCGGTATAGGAAACTTCTGTTACTTCTACATCTCCAATCTTTGCTTTGATCTTTTCTCTGATGGTGTTTACCATTTTGCCTCAGGTTTCGGGAATCTTCTCTTCCCTGTTATCTTTTCTTCCAGGAGCAAGATACCTTCGAGGAGCGCTTCCGGTCGGGGAGGACACCCAGGGACATACACATCCACGGGCACCAGGAGATCAACACCTTCAACGACATTGTACTGTCCTTCAAACACAAAGGGACCCCCTGATATTGCACAATTGCCCATTGCAATAACCCACTTTGGTGACGGCATCTGTTCATAGAGGGTAACAAAAGTTGGTGCCATCTTTCTTGTGACTGTTCCCGACACGATCATTAAATCTGCCTGTCGCGGAGATGGCCTGAAGAGGGCTGCCCCAAATCTATCAAGATCGAACCTGGACATTGCAGCAGCCATCATCTCGATGGCACAGCATGCAAGCCCAAAGGTCATGGGCCACAACGAATTAGCCCTTGCTAAATTGAGAATCTTTTCTACGACTGCAAATTTTACTGAGAGATTTTTCGTTTCCAGGTGAAAACCCCTTTTCCCCATGCGTAAATAATGGCAAGAGCCAAGATAACAATAAATATCAGCACCGAGTAGAATTCATACATTCTACCGCCTTTTGTATAGCTCAACGCTACAGGAAATAGATAGAGTATATCCACATCGAAAGCTATGAATATTAACGCGTACACGTAGTAGGCAACACTGTACCGTATCCAAGCACTGCCAAAAGGCTCAATCCCGCATTCGTAGGTGGTAAGAGTTTTCTTACCTTTTGTTCGGGGAGAAAGAATATATGCAAGGATAATCGGTAGTAAGGTAAAGAGAACAGCTGCCATGAAGAATACAAACACATGAAAGAATTCTTCTAACGTGTTCATCATGCTAATACTATTGAAAGATTAGGCTTTATAACAAGGTTTAGGGTTGATATTACCATCCATTACTTAGCACTTAGTACTGACTCGATACATCCTACCACGCCATTCTGGTAGAGTCTTCCACAGCTCTCAAACATGATGTACTTAGTCACCATGAGAGGGATCCCTTTGGTCTGGGCCAGCTTCCGGGTTTCGGCATCGGGATTCTTTCCTCTCACCACAAGAATCCCGATCAACTCCAGCATCTCTGCAGTCCTGACTATCTGAGGGTTAGTAATGCCTGTGACCAAAAGTGCACCCTCCTTTGCGTACGATAACACATCACTCAAGAGATCAGCAGCAAATGCGGTCTTCACCTCAACATCCAGCCCATCTTCACAGACCAGGACTTCAGCATTGAGTAGTTTTACAACATCTTTTAGTGTCATTAACCCTTCCTTCCTCTATCCTATCTCTTAATAGCCATCAGCCGTCAGCGATCAGCTTTCAGCTTTCATAAAATACCTCATTCCGCATTCCGCAATCTACATTCCGCATTTATCTATCCACTTCACCCAGCACGATATCAATACTCCCGATCACCGCCACCATGTCTGCCACCATCCGACCCTCTGCCATGGTTGAGAGGGATTGGAGATTTACAAAGGACGGTGTACGGATTTTTAAGCGGAATGGCTTGCTCGTACCATCACTCTTGATGTAGAAGCCAAGCTCACCACGGGGAGACTCTACCGGCACATAGACCTCTCCAGGTGGCACATCAAACCCCTCCACCATGATGTGAAACTGGTGGATCAGGGCTTCGATACTCTCAAATACCTTCTCCTTGGGGGGCGGCACTACTTTGGGGTTATAGGCATTCACCGGTCCGGTGGGGAGTTTTTCCAGGGCCTGCTTTATGATCTCGGTACTCTGTCTCATCTCTTCCAGACGGACAAGGTACCGGTCATACACATCTCCATGGGTGCCGGTGGGTATCTCAAAGGCAAAGTGGTCATAGCTGCTGTAGGGGTTTGAAGCCCGGAGATCCCACTTCACTCCGCTTGCCCGGAGGGAGGGGCCGGAGAGGCCGAGGTCTATTCCCTCTTCGGCTGAGATTATCCCTACTCCTATAGTTCTGTTCATCCATATTTTATTTTTAGTGAGCAGCCCTTCGTAGTCTTTCATCTGGGTAGGGAAGGTATCAATGAAGGATCTGACTTTGGGCACAAATTCTTCGGGGACATCGTCTAAGAAGCCCCCGATCCGGATGTAGCTCGTATGCATCCGGGAGCCGCCGGTGAGCTCAAAGATGTTCAGGATTTCTTCTCTCTCGCGGAAGGTGTAGAGAAGGGGGGTCATGGCCCCGATGTCTAAGGCATGGGTGCCCAACCAGACTAAGTGGCTTTGAATACGAGTCAGTTCGGCAAGGATCACCCGGAGGTACTGGGCGCGGGGGGGGATTTCCAGGGAGAGCAGCTTCTCTACGGCAAGGCAGTAGGCTAAGTTGTTGATCAGGGGAGATAAATAGTCTAAACGGTCTGTGAGGGGTAATGCCTGGTGATAGGTCTTGGACTCTGCAAGCTTCTCGATACCTCTATGGAGGTGGCCGATTACGGGTGTGGCTTTGACAACTACTTCTCCTTCAAGTTCAAGGATTACCCGGAGCACCCCGTGGGTGGAAGGGTGCTGGGGGCCCATGTTGATGGTTAAACACTCTGTCCTTAAGTCGCGTGCTGGCTCTGCCATTATCTCCCTCGTAATGGATAGTCTTTGCGTAAGGGGCAACCTTCAAAGTTATCGGGTAAGAGGATCCGGGTTAAATTGGGGTGATTCGTGAAAGTAATCCCGAACATATCGTATGCCTCTCGCTCAAACCAGTCCGCTGTCTTCCAGATGGGGGTGACTGATTCTACGGTCGGGTTTTTTGAGGGGGGGTTTACCTTGAGTCTCAGCCGCTTGTGGGTGGTAAGAGAGTAGAGGTGGTAGATTACCTGGAACCGGGGTTCTTTATCTACTCCCAGGTCTAAGCCGGTCAGGTCGGAAAGGAAGTTGTAGCCCTGGGATTTGAGATACTTACACACGGGTAGTATGTATTCTTTCTTGAGGGTTATGGTGTCTTCTCCTAAGTGAGATTTAGTCTCTTCAACTGCTTCGGGAAACTTCTGTTTCAGCTCTTCCATAATTACTTCCTCAGGGTCTCGTCTTTGATCTTCTCCTGGAGTTTTAATATGGCATCGATCAGGGCCTCGGGGCGGGGCGGGCAGCCAGGCAGGTAGACGTCTACCGGGATGATCTCATCTACTCCCTGGACCACGGCATAGGAGTCAAAGATGCCGCCGGACACGGCGCAGGCTCCCATGGCGATCACCCACTTGGGGTTGGGCATCTGGTCATAAATCCTCTTGACCATCGGGGCCATCTTCTTAGTGACAGTACCTGCTACGATCATTAAATCTGCCTGCCTCGGTGAAGCGCGAAATACCTCTGCACCAAAGCGGGCAAGGTCGTATCTTGAGGCTGCGGTGGCCATCATCTCGATGGCACAGCAGGCAAGGCCGAAGGTGGCAGGCCAGAGCGAACTCTTCCTCGCCCAGTTGACTACCTTGTCCAGGGTGGTAGTTAAGATATTATCGCCTAAGTGTTCCTCGATTCCCATCTAATCCCCTCCGGATATTCGTGAATCGTAAATCGTGAATCGTAAATGGAAAGACCACAAATCGATTCACCATTCACGATTCACCATTTACCATTTACGGTCTTTACTATTCCCACTCCAGTGCTCCTTTGCCCCACACATATACAAAGCCGATCATCAATATGGCGATAAAGATAAGCATCTCAACAAAGCCAAAGGACCCTAACTCTTTATAGATCACTGCCCAAGGGTAGAGGAAGACTGACTCGATGTCGAAGATGATGAAGAGCATTGCGACTAAGTAGAACTTGACGGAGAATCTTATCCGGGCATTTCCTACAGGATCGATCCCGCATTCGTAGGGCATGAGCTTCTCCCTTGTGATGGTTCGGTGGCCAACCAGGTAGGATAACAGTATCACCACCCCTGCAAAGCCTACGCAGAGAATTAAGAAAATCAAAATGCCGGTGTAAGAAGATAGCATTCATGTCTCCTTTTTCTAAGGGCGGGTCGCCGGTTCGCCCCTACATAAGAACGAAGGCCCGCCGCAGGCGGGTACATCTTTTCCTAGGGCACGGCGCGCCGTGCCCCTACGATATTGCCCATTTTTTCATCTTCAGAGCCACCATCTGGCAGAGCACCTCAACATCCTCGGTTGAGAGATTCTCCGTAATGGTGGAATCAAAGAGAACATTAGCCTCAGGTGGAAATGCCTCATCCACTTTCCAGAGGATAAAAGTGATGGGTACATGAGGAAAGGCAAAGATGGTCACTGCTGCATCACCCTGCTTTACCTCCCATCCTCCAAATGGCCTGGCTGCATCAATTAAGAACTTAGGATTGGAACCAAAGGTTTTGACGAGAGGGTTTAAAGCCCTTTCTCCATAGGCAGGGTAGTAACTTGAGCCGCCGGGAACCTGTCTGAAGGTTACCCACTGCCTACTCAGAGGTAAACCGTTTGAACGATTGAGATGGTGGATAATCAGAATTTTGGCCCAGATAGGAACCTCCTCTTCACTCCCCGCGTAACCAATCTCCATACGGGGTGTCCTGATCTCACACGTCTGATTTAGAAAAAGGAGCTTGATTAAACCTTCTCCACCGCCGCTCTTCGCGCATCGCTCAGCCAGATCAGAGTTCCGCAACTGTTCACAGGCCAGATCTAAGGCAACCTGATAATTGTCCTGGGGAGTTAGCTAATGTATTCTCTTGCCCTTCTCCCCCAACAAGGAGTGAAGATTGGCCAAAACTCTATAAATCCTTAATAAGCGAGTTTAAAACGCCAAAGCTATTATTAAATTCTTCCCTAAAAAGGAAAAGAATGAATGGCTATTCATATCTTAATCACCGATGTTATGTCAAGGCATTTTTCACATAGTAAAGGAGAAAAAAGGCGGGGATTTTTTGCGATAATTTAATGAGTTAATGAACTATACAGTGAGAGTTGCGGATAGTTACTGAGACTATGTTAGTCTTTTGATCTCTTTTTTAATTTCTTCTATCACTTCTGTATTTTGGATTTCTTTCTTATCCCCAACTTTGACTGAGAAAACAGTAAAGACCTTACCACCAAACGCTATCTGAAAAGCCAGGTGAGTCGTCTCCTGCATCTCCTTCCACTTGTAGTCCTCAAAAGTATGCTCGAAAGTAACAGGTTTTATTTGCAACCCAATGTATTTACCCCTTACTTCAATAAAGAAATCCACATTATAAAGTCTATCCCATTCGTCCGGTGCCGGTTTTATAGGTAAACCGAGAATATGTTGCAGTTGGCCGTAAATTGTTTGAATTTCAGTCTGATAGCCTTCAAAAGTTCTGTCAATTACAACTTCCCTAATATATTTTACGCAATCATTTTCTGTTACTTCTGCAACTTCATACTGGATAACTTCTGTTATTTTTACATAGAGTTTCTTCCCAAGTTCTTCCAGATATTTTTGGGGATAAACTTTTTCGTAGTAATAACTTTCCCAATCCTCCACTTTCTTTGGTGCACACTTTCTAATCAGTTCTGAAACAGGCCCGACAGAGTTTTTCTTGTTTAATCCCCAGCGATTCATCGCCTGATTTAATATCCACTCTTTTGCCATTATCTCGCCATGTTCCCTGAAAGAAACTTCGATTTATATTTAAATTCAAATGTAGTATCCACATCAACCAGACCATTTTTTATCAAATGGGCGTTTAAGAAAGTTTTGTTCCAGAGATAGAGATAACAAAGCAGGTTATTCTTCTCGTCATACTTAGTATTATCAAACCTCAGAAATACTTTTTGCCCACGGGTTTTTTCTCTTAAAAATTGAACTGCCTCTCCGTTTTTTTCTGCCTTCTTTTTTACGCCCAATAATTTGATCTTCAGCCCATTATTCAAAATCAACTCTTCTGGAGAAATTATTTCTTTTACCGTATAGTATGTTTCTCGTTCAGAATGGGAATTATCTATCTTTGAACCGAATCTCAATTTCTTAGGGTCAACCTTCTTATCAAACTTTATTGGGTCTTTGAAAATATAAGGGAGCTTTTTTATCTCCTCATTGAAATCTACCTTCAGTTCTTTCTGCTTGACTATCTCAAAGGTTGCATCCTGAAAAATAGTCCTCTGCCGTAAGCCAAGTTTTTCTTTGATTATTGGAAGAAAATCTTCGTTTATCTCGTACCCGATAGAATTTCTGTTCAGATTCTTTGCAGCCAGACTCGTTGTGCCGCTCCCAAGAAACGGATCAAGCACCGTATCGCCGACAAAACTGAACATCTTTGTAAGACGCCTCGGCAGTTCTTCTGGGAACATCGCAAGATGTTTATCCTGCTTTTCTCCCGGGAAGTTCCAGTGACCGGTAAAGTACTGACCCCATTCCTCCTGGGTTAATCTTGATTTTTCCTTAACCTCTTTACTGACCTTTGGAGATTCTCCATACTTTTTAAAGATTAAAATGAATTCATAATCTAACTTCAGGATTCCACTTCTTGGGTATGGGAAGGAACCCATAACTGTAGCCCCGCCAGTGGTATGGCAGGTAGTAACCTTTTGCCAGATAACAGCCCCCATGTAATCAAAATCAGTACTTTCACAAAACTTGATGATTTCTGTCCTTATGGGAATTATTTTATATCTTCCGTAATAGACAGAACGGGCAAACTGGTCACCGATGTTAATACATAAACGGCAACCCTGATGCAAAACCCTGTGGCATTCATTCCAGACCAAGTTAAGATTGTTGATATACTCTTCATATGAATCATTGAAACCTATCTGCATTCCATTTCCATAATCCTTTAGTTGCCAGTAGGGTGGAGAGGTAATAACAAGGTGGATAGCTTCGTCTGGCATTTCTTTCATCCACCGCGAGTCACCGATGATTATTTTATGGGTGGTTTTCATTTAATTTTAAAGTCTATAGTTAATTATTTCTATTCTACACACTTATTCTTTTCTTACCCTTCTCAGTCAATGAATACCGTCCTCTTGATACTCTGCAAAGTTCACCTGATTGGCATAGATTTGTTATATGGCTCCTTACTTGATGCTGATATGCAGGCCTTCCTCCCCATTCGGTGCTTCTAAGATCTTTTTCTGTTAATTGGATAAAACTCCTTAATCTTTCATATATCTGCTGTAATTCTGCTTCTCCGCCAAGCGATTTTATACTCTTAAGAATTGCTATTTCCCAGACATTCACTTCAATATCCCCTCTGCATTCTTCCACAGTATCTTTTCCTTATCACTCTCAGAGAGGAAGTCTGCGGTCTTGACTGCCTGGATGAGCTTCTCCAGGTTGAAGATGCCGTCGGAGCCGAAGAGGATACGGTTGACGCCGAGGGACGCTTTCAGCCTGCGGAGAACGGGGATGATCACCTCGCAGCCCATGACCTCCTCGATCTGATTCAGGGTTGAGATATCTGCATACACATTCTGAGCATAGAGCCCCACCATGATGGTCTCGTCGATCCAGGGGAACCCGGCATGGGCGATGATGAGCGTGAGATCGGGGAAGTCAACTGCCACATCATCCAGGTAGATGGGCTGGCAGTACTTCACCCGGTTCTCTTCAGCCGGTGGCTTCACCCCCATGTGGATGGTTACCGGGATATGGAGCTCTTCTGCCTTTTCATATACCGGATAGAGCCTCTCGTCATTCGGGTAGAACCCTGAAGCAGGGTTAAGCTTGATGCCCCTCAGCCCTAGGTCACTTACTGCCCGTTCGACCCGCTCCACGTTTTTCTTTATGCCTCTGTCCGGATGAACGGCGGTAAAACCAATGAACCGGTCTGGATGGGCTTTTACAAAACTAACAACCTCTTCATCAGGAAGGTTTGAATTCTTCCGGTCGCCGATCTTCCCGTAGTCCTTGCCCAGGATTACCATCTTGTCAACGCCGAGCTCATCCATTGCATTGAGATATTCCTCCTGGGGAAGGTGAAAGGGGTGTTCTTTTACGGTAATGTGGTTGTGGACATCAATTATCATGGCATATCCTCTCTCTCTATGAGTTCTTGAATCGCCTGAAACATCTGTTCAGGGGTTATGGAATTCATACAGTTGGGCATGAAATAACACCGCTGTTTAAAACATCCCAGGCAGGGTAAATCCGCTTTGACGATCCTGCCCTTTCCGTACAGTTCAATCTCGCTGGAAGGCGTGGGACCAAAATATGCGACTACTTTCTTATCCAGACCAATCGCAAGGTGTAAAGGCAGACTGTCGCCGGCAACAATGAGCGCACACAGGTCAAGGAGCGCCATATATTCAAGAAGCGACATGGTGCCAAAGTATTTTACCTCGCCGGGAAACCGGGACTGGAGATGCCTGTTCGTCTCATCTTCGTCAGGCCCGCCCAGGAGGACGATTTCCGCGTCAGGGAGCCTGGTCCTCACAAGGCGAATCAATTCTCCAAACCCTTCCCTCGTCCACTTTTTATACTGCCACCTGCTCCCTGCACCGGTGCAGATTCCGATCGCTATCCGGTCACGGTCAACGTGAGCAGCAAACCTTGATTTGCAGCTTCTCTCAAGAACATATTTCTCGCCCCGGAATTCAAACCCGCATATCGTAAAAATCTGTTCCTGATAGGTTTTTTGATTCCTCCGGTTCAGATCATCAAACAGCCCGATTAACCACCGGTATTCCGACTCTCCGCTTAAGGGGCGGCACTCACCAAAGGCATCCAAACCAAAGCCTCTCTTCTCCGGCGCCTGAACGCTCTCCAGCACGGCACATGACTCGCTGTCCTTGTCGAGGTTGTATACGATGTCAAAAGGTGTGGATTCTACTGCCAGGAGAGAAGGGAGATCAAAACGCATGGGACGGTCGATCATGGAAAGAGGGAGAATTTCAGGCGTATGGGTCAACCACCAGATCTCAGAAGAAGGGCATACCTCTTTGAGCTTGCGGAGCAATGGTGTGGTCCGGATCACATCACCAATCGCACCTAATTTAATGATAAGAATCCGTTTCTCCATGGGGTCGTAGTAGACACAGCTTTTCCCGTCCGGATCGGTACAGTGAACCCCATGCCTCTTGTGAGGCTTGCAGGGAATGTCTCCTTTAAAGAAACGGCAGTCTTTCTTGATCTCTATGGTCATGGTAGATGCAACACCTCATTTTCAGCCTTCAATATGTATCATACCTGCTATAACCAAATCAAATGCTGGCCTCACGCTTGAAACCACCTCTTCTTTACAGTATACTCCTCTTGCCTAAGCACAGATTACTAACAGGGTGCTGAAAAAGCCACTTTTGTAAGGCTGATCAAAAATGTTCAGATGCAAGGCGCCCGAAATCCTGAGGAGTGAGGCGTACTTGGACGTACGTCGCAACGACGAAGGACGAGGGGAACGCCGCAGATGAACGTTTTTCAGCAGGCTGCTAAAGAGCACAATTATACCATGGGTTTCCTGCAAACGCCGGGCAGAAAATATATCTTCGCTTTCCTGCTCATTTCTTTCATCTTCATCCCCTGCGCATTACTCACGTATCCATCTTTTGATACTACGGATGGCTGTGAACATGCGGCTGCGGTGAAAGAGCTCACTTACTCCCTGGCTCATCCTCAAAACCCCCTGCTCGATCTTCCCGGCAATACTTCACCCAGGTTCGTCCCATCGGTTATCATCATGGCAATTGCCCAGAAAATGTTTTCTGTAGAACTGTTCACGCTTCTCGCCGTATCCTCGATCGTCTCTTTCTTCCTGCTGGGCTGGGGAATATATCTTTTCTCACGGGAATACTTTCACGACGAAAAGCAACCTTTCTATACTCTTTTCTGCGTCCTCTTTCTCTGGGGTACGGGATGGAACGAAAGTAATTCCTACATGTTCAGCTCCCTGATCCCTTTCGCCTACTATCCCTCCGTCATCTCTTTTGCCCTTATTCCTTTATCGCTTTTCTCTCTGCTCCGGTATCTGAGAGGCAGGAATGCCGTCTATGGCTCAGCATACGTTCTCCTCAGCAGCTTTATTGTTTTAAACCACCCAGTAACCGGCCTCATATATTTCTTGGTTACCCTGCTCCTCATGGTGACTGAAGGGTATGGAAAGAAAAAGGCTCTTGCGCTCTTCACCATTTCGATCCTTGTCGCTTTCGGGCTCACTGCCCTCTGGCCTTACTACCCCTTCTTTAAAAGTTTGCTGTTTGTTGCGTCAGGCAAGGCAAAGCAGTTCTGGGATTACGGGATAACCCATGCGTATCTCTACTCTGATCTTTTCAAGAGGATCGGGCCGGCCTTCCTGGGGATCATCCCCCTTGTCTACTTTGGAATGAGAAAAGAACACCTTTTTCTTGTCCTGGGATTTCTCTCCTGTCTCCTCTTCTATGCCCTGGGCTATCTTCTCGATATAAGCCTGGGTGAGCGCTTCGTCTTCTTCTGCCTGTTCTTCAGCCAGCTCGCATTCTCGCGACTTCTCAAAATACTCAGAGAAGAAAGAAATGTCCTCAAAAAAAGCATGATCGTTAATCTGGCAACGCTCCTTTTTATATCCGCTCTGGTGGCGGGCACCGCCAATCAGTTCCTGATGGCTGGGGAAACGTACCTCCCTCTATTGGCAAAAAAGTCTCCTCACCCTATGGAGCAATATTCCGTTCTCAAGCATCATCTCCACCGGGGAGACATCGTCCTTGCAGACGTATTTACCTCATGGGCGCTCCCCTGTATCACCGATGTAAAAGTAATCACCCTTTACCACAATTCCCCTCTTATCCCGGAAAATGCTGAACGGCTTCATGACACGGTGACCTTCTTTCGATCGCCGAATGAACGAAAAAGGATTGTGGAGAAATACCATATCACCCATGTTCTGATTAACAGGAAGCTCCTCCCTCCCTGGACAGTCGAGAATCAGGCTCCTCAATTTTTTATTCCCTATCCCGATGCACGATTGATTTATAAACTCTCCTCCCTTGGTCGTACTCTTCTCTATGACGAGAACTTCTTTCTTGTCGAAGTAACCGCGACCGCGGAATAGCAGCGCTGTTCTCCTGCCACACCTTCCTCAACCTGTGCGCAGGCTACCGGTTCTATCGAGGTTGACAGAAAGGTTCTCAGTTGGTACTGTAGCACTCGTATGATTTCGGAAGATAAACACAATCCCTATATTGCCCGTGATGTTCTCGGTCTTTATAGCTATTTCTGTCTAGAGGTTCGAAAGAAGATATTTACGTCATTTATGGAAATGGCAAAGCCAACTCCTGAAACGACCATTTTGGATGTAGGGGCTACCTCTGATCGACGGCGTGATTCCAATTTTTTCGAGAAACTGTACCCGTATCCTCACCAGATCACTGCTATGGGCAGAGAGGATGCCTCTTTCCTCGAGCAGGAGTTTCCAGGGGTGAAATTCGTAAAAACTGATGGTACCGAACTTCCTTTTCCGGATAAGAGCTTTGATCTGGTGGTGAGCTTTGCTACGATAGAACATGTTGGAAGCCGGGAGATTCAACGGGTTTTTATCTCTGAACTCTGCCGCCTTGGTTCTGCTATCTGCATTGCCACCCCTAACCGGTGGTATCCGTTAGAATTTCACACTGTATTGCCTTTCGTCCACTGGCTTCCTCCTGTCTGGTTCCGCTTTCTTTGCAGATGGCTGGGAAAAGAGTTTCTGGCACGGGAGGAGAACCTCAACCTGCTCACTGAACGGGAGACGGTTCGCCTCTTCCCGGCAGGTACAAACGTTTCCGTTAAACGAATCAGACTTTTCGGCTTCGTATCGAATCTCTTGTTTTACGCTAAGGTATAAATAATCTCCTTCATGCTCACGATGAAGAGCAATTGGGCCCTCCCTGTTATCCTGGTACTTTTTTTATCTTTGGGATTGTGTTACAGTTACTACACCCCGCTGTGGAACCCACCGGATGAAGAACGGCACTTCGCTTACTGCGAATACGTAGCACAGCACCATGCACTTCCTCCGTACAGGCCTGACCCTGAAGGAAACATCGTCAGTATGGCATTCCACCCGCCGCTGTACTACCTGATTGGCTCGCTCCTCTTTAGGAATGACCGGGGACTGCTCGAGGAAGAAATCTCTGTCAATGATGGCCCAGGGTATACCTGCATAACGCACCCGAAGAGAGAAGCGCAGTTCCCGTATTCGGGGAAGGCAAAGACCGCTCACCTCCTCAGATTATTCTCTCTCCTCTTGGGCGGGATAACCGTATATCTCATCTACCTGATTGCCCTGACCATCTTTCCCGGAAATACCACCTTTGCCTCTGCTACCGCCCTTTTCGTTGCCACTATCCCCCAATTCCTGCATCTCTCCTCCTCTATTTCAAATGAGAATCTCAGCACAACTCTCTCTACAGCCTATCTCCTATCGCTCATGTACATTATCAAAGAGCCTCATAAGCTCAGATGGCACGTTGGAAGCGGGATCCTGCTGGGATTGTGTCTGTTGTCAAAGACATTTACCCTGTTCTATCTGCCGGTAACGGTATACTTTATCCTCTGGATCTATTTTCGTGACAGGAGAAACCCCTTCCTGCCTCTCTCTGTTATTCTGGGTATGGCCATTGTTGTAGGAGGGTGGTGGTATGTGCGCAACTGGCTGTTATTCAATGACCCCATGCTCTCAACAACCGTGGGCATCTTAAATCCCTGGCACCTGCAACACATACCTCTCTCCTTGAGCTATATGACAATCGTCATCCAAAAAACCTTCTCTTCCTTCTTCGGGGAGTTTGGGGCATTGCAATTTTCTATACCTGTTTTTCACCTTACTATCTACGGAGGCATCCTGGTTCTCGGCATTGCCGGACTCTGCCGGTCGTCAGCAATAAAAGGGCTCACACCTCTTCAGATACGAATGTTCGGCCTCTTTTCCCTTTCATTGCTGGGAGGGGTAGGGGTATATGTATACCTCAACACTAAGTATAGTGGGTTTTTTGTAGGAAGGTACCTCTTTATGGTCATAGCCCCTATTGCTGTAATAACCTTTGGGGGGCTTCAATCCCTTTTTCCCCGCCAGTGGAGGAATTCCGTTCTCATGTGTCTCTCCTTATTACTCATTGTCCTGAATCTGAATGTCCTCTTCAGGGTTGTAAAACCTGCATATGCTGAAACCCTTCTCGTAGAGGTGGTGAATCAGCCGATGTTTTGCTGCCCGACACCGGAGATCAGCGGGAACACGACAATCAGCCAAACGTTTATCGCATCGAGAAACAATCTCTGTGCAGTCCGGGTGATGTTCTCCTGTCCGGTCAAACAGCTCAAGGGAGACATAACGTTTGCTCTCAAGGAAGCCGGCAATAAGGGAAAAACTCTCCATCAGATGAATTACCCCTTGAAGGAGATCAATGACTCTGACAGGTGTTGTTTCATCTTCCCCCCCATTCCCAAATCCCAGGGGAGAGAGTACGTGTTTATCTTTAACTCCCCCTCCCTTCAGCCGGGAAAAGGGATTTCCCTGTGGTACAATACGAACGGCGGTGGAGTGGGAGGAAGAATGCTTATCATTGGAAATCCTGCTCCAGGCAATCTGTACTTTCAGGTATACTGCTTTACCGGTGAACACCCGGAGACAGACTGGCAGGGAAGGAGAGAAACGGTGATTAACCAGGGATGGTACCTCACCCTCCGTGAGATACAGCTCTCCTACGAAAGAACGAAGGGGTTCAGGGAAAAAACCATAACCCACGAAAAATTTCAGCTCATCGAAAAGGCCCTGCAGAACAGACAATCTTCGGAACCGTAGAGCCTCCTCAAACCGCCTTAGATCAAATCGACGTTCTTCAAGTCGGGGATGCGGTTGAGTTCGGAGATAAGGCTGTACGTAAAGATGTTCTCTCTCATCCTGAGCTCGAGGTCGTAGGATGTCTCTTGGGCCTGCAGATTCTGATGAAGACCCATTCTGAGGATCCAGACCTGATGGTTATCCATGACCTTTATGATATCGGGCATCTGATCTTTCATGCCATCAAATGAGAGAATGAGCTTTCGATACCAGTCCTTCCGGAAATGCCTCTCTAAGAAACGCAACCCCTGCAGTGAAAGCAGGGCAATGGCTGTGGCCACCAGGGCGGGAAGGTAAAACCCGCACCCTACTGCCAGGCCTACTGCAGCTACCATCCAGAGACATGCTGCTGTAGTCAGTCCCCGGACGTGGCCCTTCGATTTGATGATTGCCCCGGCACCGAGAAAGCCGATGCCCGTAATGCTCATGGCGGCGATCCTGCCGGGATCCAGACGGATAATGCTATTTGAATTCTGTCCCGGGTAGAGGTCATACATGTACTGGGAAATCATCATTAGGAGGGCAGTCCCGGTGGCTAAGAGGATGTGGGTTCGAAACCCCGCCGGTCTTCCATGCCGCTCCCTTTCCACGCCAATCAGCCCGCCCAGAAACCCGGCCAGAACCAGCCTGATGATCATTACCTCTGTCCCCATCATAGTGCACCTCTCTTATATTCGTGGTCAAACGGCCTTTTTCCCGCACCATACCACAGATTGAATCATCTATGAAGAGAAAGAATTCGAATCCAATGCGGCGAGACAGTATCTCAGCTCTTTATGGGCAGGAAGACCGAGAATGTGGTGCCTTTCCCCGGCTCGCTCTCCACTTCGATTGAGCCTAAGTGGGCCTCAATGACACCCTTCACAATGGAGAGACCCAGCCCCGAGCCTATAACTTTCCTGGTCTGTTCAGTCTTCACCCGGTAGAAGCGGTCAAATATCTTGGCCAGGTCTTCCCGGGCAATGCCGATGCCGGTATCCGCAACATCAACCTGAACAT
>Ga0315282_10003321_pt1 | contig 28921 bp, 26 predicted proteins | sample YL17G07_20_MG_FD_203693 | JGI IMG/M metagenome (GOLD analysis project Ga0315282, IMG submission 203693) | Sediment microbial communities from Yellowstone Lake, YNP, Wyoming, USA - YL17G07_20 | ecosystem: Environmental > Aquatic > Freshwater > Lake > Sediment | place: USA: Wyoming | collected... | reverse complement strand
GAATCGGCGCCGTTCTTACCGCCGTTGCCGCCGCCAAGTCCATAGGGGAGATCATCGTGGTGGACGACGGGTCCACCGACCGGACCGCAGAGGTCGCCGGGGCGGTACCCGGGGTGAAGGTGGTGTCGCTGCCCGCCAACCGGGGTAAAGCCGTGGCCATGTGGGAGGGGGCGGAGCGGGCCTGCCACGACGTGGTGGTTTTCCTCGACGCCGACCTCATCAACCTCACCCCCCGGCACGTGGACGACCTGGCCGTTCCGGTGCTGGCGGAGGAGGCGGACATGACCGTGGGGCAGTTCTGGAGCGGGTCGCCCCTGGTCACCGCGTGGATGCGCTTCTGCCCGGCGATCTCCGGACAGCGGGCGATGCGGGCGGCCGACTTCCTGGCCATCCCGAATGTCGCCACCTCCGGGTACGGGGTGGAGGTGGTGATCACCCGGGCCGCCATCACCCGGCGCCAGCGCGTTCGGTACGTGCGCCTGCCCAATATCAGTCATGTGTGGAAGGAATCCAAGCGAGGCTTGCTCCGCGGCCTTCGGCTGCGGGCGGCGATGTGGAGCCAGATTCTCCGCTGCTCGCTGGAGGACCGCTACCACCACCTCCGCGACTTCGTCCGCTCCCGCGTGTGACCGGAGGCGGGGTGCCGGGGCCGCCGGCGTTCAGCGCAGGGGCACTGAAGTGAGAACCATACCGTCTTGGGCCCTGGCAGGGGCCCTCGTGCCTGCCGTTCTCCTGCTCACAGCCGCTTGCTGCGGCGCCGCGCCCGCCACCCTCCCTCCCACGGTCGAGCTGCGCCAGATGGGCGACCTGATGGTCCCGTTTCAGGCCGGTCTGCCCATTCCCACCTATGAGCTGCAGTCCCGGCCGCGGATGGAGTTGACCGACGGCTGGCACATGATGCGCATGAACCTGGACTCCGAGCTTTCCCTCTCCGCCCGGACCCCGGAGACGATCGCCGCCCTGGAGAAGGAGGGCAAGGGCGCCCACCTGGCTGACTTCGAGGACAGCCGCTGGCTGATCGCGATGGTCCCGGGGGTCTCCAACCCGGCACCGCGGGTTAGCGCCAACGGTGTCTGGTACCGGCGCCGCATCACCGTGCCGCCCGCATGGAGGGGCAAGCGCCTCCTGCTGCACTGCCTGGGGGCGAACTATGTGGCCGACCTGTGGGTCAACGGGCGCCACGTCGGGTATCACGAGGGCGGCTTCACTCCGTTCAGCTTCGACATCACCAGCTTCCTCAACGAGGACGCCCCCGACGTGATCGCCGTGCGGGTGGACAACCCGCCCTGGCGACTGCCGCTGAGTGACTTGCAGCAGTCTCTGCTCCCTCCCGGCCCGGGTGACTGGTGGAATGGTACGGGCCTCGTGCGCGACTTCTTCCTGGAGGCGGTGCCGGCCGTTTCCGTGGTGCGGGCCGACGTCCGCGCGGAGCCGCTGGAGCACGGGGTGAAGCTCAAGACCGCGGTGGTGCTGCGCAACGCCGGGAGCGCCACCGTCGCCGGACGGATGGAGCTGCGCATCTTCCCCACCCGCGTCGCGGAGGCCAACCTCACGTCGCCGTCCGCGGAGGCGATCATGATGACTCACCAGCCCGTGGAGGTGACGGAGGGAAGCGGGAACGCGGAGATCTCCATCGCGGCGAACGCGGTCAACGCCTGGGCGCAGACCCTTACGACGGAGGACCTGTCGGAGTGGAGCCCGGCGCACCCGAACCTGTACGTGCTGGAGGTAACGCTGCGCGCCGAGGACGGACGGGTCGCCGACCGGCTGACGACGCAGTTCGGCGTCCGCGCCTTCACCGTAGACCAGGGCAAGCCCCGCCTCCTGCTCAACGGCCAGCCCATCGTCTTGGTCGGGCTGAACCGTATCGAGGACGATCCCCAGCTGGGTCGCACCCGCTCCTACCGCGACGCACTGCGCACCCTTCTCGATCTCCGGGTCGCGAAGAACATGGGGGCGAACTTCCTGCGGCTGGGGCACGGGGTGGCCCACCCGCTCACCACGTTGCTCACGGATCGCATGGGCCTGCTGTGCTGGGAGGAGATCCCGGCGGCGTGGCTGAGCGCGGAGGCGATGCAGCTTCAGTGGGAGCGGCGTCGCCTCGCGCGCCAGACCTTTATCGAGATGGTCTACCAGGACTTCAACCGTCCCTCGGTGGGCTTTTGGGGGGTCGGCCACGCACTCGCACCGGGGGCCGTGCACCGGGACTTTACCCGGGACCTGGCCGACATCGGCCGGTTCCTGGACGGCACGCGGGTGATCGGCGAGTCCTCCGTGCTGGACGAGCACAGCCCGGAGCAGACCGAGGCCGATGTGCTCGGCTACGCGCTCAGCCCCTCCGTGGGGGCGAACGAAGGGGCGCTGGGGGACGCCATCAGCGTGCTCGACCGCCGGCACCGCGCGCAACCGGCCAAGCCGGTGATCGTCATCGAGTTCGGCGCCCGGGCGGGAAGCGACGCCTCCGCCTGGGACCGCCAGGTGGCCCTTGCCGAGGACGTGGGGCGCATCCTCTCCGCCCGGCCGTGGGTGGCCGGCTGCGCGTGGTGGACGTTGGCCGACTGCCAGGCGCCGGAGGGAGTGCGCGAGACCGGGGTGGTGAGCAGGGATCGGCATACCACGCGCCCGGTGGAGAGGGTGCTGCAGACCCAGTTCGGGGCCTTTGCGGCCAGGGACCGGGACGGCGCGGCGGAGACGGACCAGGAGTAGCCGGAGGGACGCGGAGGGCGGAAGGCCAGGAGGAAGGGAGGGTCGCCCCTCCCTTCGGTTCCCCTCGATCCAGGCGATCTCAGTTGCGGGCGGCGCGCGGGCGGGCCTCCGCCTCGGCCTCCTGAGTTCCCCGCCCCCTCGCCAGCGCGCGACGCCGCATCTCTCTCAGATGCTCGCGCGCGCGCAGGCCGAGGGCGACAAAGACGGTAGCGAGAACGAACTCGCACCAGAACCAACCAGCCGGCTTCCCTGCGGGACGACCCTCGGTGAGAGGGAGGAACACCTGCCACCCCAGGGCCAGGAAGAAGCCGAGGCCAAGCGCGATGGTGATGTTCACGCACTTGGCAATGTGGCGGGGCTTGCGCCGGAGCAGCCCCAAATAGGAGCTGCACGACGGACACCAATCCTGCCCCACCCCAGACTCACGCTCACATACCGGACAGACCAAAGCACCCGACCCCCTTGTCGAGATTCGTCGCCCACCAAGGGGTTATTCCACACAAGGAGGGGCCAGGGTCCAGGGAACGGCCCGGACCTGAACCCAGGAGCGGCTTGGCAAGGAGGTTTCCCGCGCGCTCGGGCCAATCATAACCAGTGGGTGGGCTTGCCCTTCCAGGGCAAAACCTCTATAATTGCCTACATAGTTGCTAGGAAATAACCGGCGCCGCACCACACCGGTTGCCTCAGGGGTCCTGAGGGCGATATCATGCTCTGGGAGGAGCGACATGGCGAAGACGCTGCAAGAGATCAACGAGAAGATCCGCACCGGCCGAGTGGTGGTGGTCACCGCCGAGGAAATGGTCAAGGTAGTCGCGGAGCAGGGCGCGAAGGGCGCCGCCGCGGCGATTGACGTGGTGACCACAGGGACGTTCGGGCTGATGTGCTCCTCCGGCATGATGATGAACCTCGGACACTCGAAGCCGCGCATCAAGGTGGGCGGCGGCGTGGTCCGGCTGAACCGCGTCCCGGCCTACACGGGACTGGCGGCGGCCGACATCTACCTGGGGGCCACCGCGATTCCGGACGAAGACCCGCGGAACGAAGACCGGCCGGGCGAGTTTCGCTACGGCGGCGGCCACGTGATCGAGGAGCTGGTGGCGGGCAAGCGGGTGCTGCTGGAGGCGGCGGCCTATGGCACGGACTGCTATCCGCGCAAGCACCTGCGCACCTACATCACGCTGGCGGAGGTCAATGAGGCCTACCTCTTCAACCCCCGCAATGCGTATCAGAACTACAACGTGGCCGTGAACCGGTCCGACCGCACCATCTACACCTACATGGGCACGCTGCAGGCGAACCTGGGGTCAGGGTGCTACTCCAGCGCGGGGCAGCTCTCGCCGCTGTTCAACGACCCCTACTACCGGAGCACGGGAATCGGGACGCGCGTCTTCCTGGGAGGGGGGATCGGGTATGTCGCCTGGCAGGGCACGCAGCATAGCCCGGCCGTGGCGCGCGCGGGGAACGGGATTCCGCTGGGCGGGGCCGGCACGCTCGCGCTCATCGGCGATCTGAAGGGGATGTCGCCTCGCTATCTGCGCGGCGCGAGCCTGCGCGGCTATGGCGCGAGCCTGATGGTCGGCGTGGGCACGGCGCTGCCGGTGCTGGACGAGGAAGTGGCGGCCCAGACGGGGGTGTCCGACGCAGACATTCCGGCGCCGGTGGTTGACTATGGCCGCGCCTATCCCCACCGGGAGCCGGAGGTGCTGGCCCACGTCACCTACGCCCAGCTAAAGACCGGCAGGATTGAGCTGGACGGAAAGACCATTCCGGTCGCCCCGCTGTCGAGCTATCCACTGGCGGTGGAGATCGCCTCGACGCTGAAGGAGTGGGTTCAGGCCGGGCGGTTCGAGCTGACCGGCCCGGTGGCGCTGCTTCCGGGCGCGGACTCCGGGATGGTCGCGCGCCCGATGCCCGGTGGCCCGTCTGTGAGAAGTCGCGTGCGAGCGTAAGGAGACCAAGCCATGCCTACCGTCCGTCATAGAATCGTGCTCCGCTTTGCCCCCGAAGTCACCGGGGAGCCGGTCATCTGCAAGGTGACCAAGGACTACGACCTGGACTTCAACATTCTCCGGGCGGAGATCGGCCCGGACAAAGAAGGCCGCATGGTGCTCGACCTCATCGGCAAGGAAGAAAGCTACCGGGCGGCCGCCAAGTATCTCAGGGATCGCAAGATCTCCGTCCATCCGCTCGATGACGGGATCCATCTCGATCTGGAGCGGTGCGTGCACTGCGGCGCGTGCGTCGGCGTCTGCCGGGCCGAGGCCCTCACCCTCTGCCGGGAGACGATGCGCGTGCAGCTCGACGCGAGCAAGTGCGAGGCCTGTGGAGAGTGCGACCCGGCCTGTCCGGTCAATGCCATCGAACTCGCCCTCGAGCTGGGCCGGTGATGACCGCGTGTATCGCCAGGAGCGCAGCTATCGCCGGTGGCTGGAAAGTGACCTGACGAGCTTCCAGGTCACGGTCGGCGAATCGGACCTGCACATCAGCGCGGAGCGCCCGCTGGCCGAGGAGGCCGAGCGGGCGCTCACGCAGGTGCGGGAGGAACTGGAAGAGTACTTGGAACGCGACCCCAAGTTCCGCACCGCGCTCACGCCCCACGCCCTTCTGCCTGATGCGCCTCCCATCGCGGTCGAGATGGCGGAGGCGGCGCGTGCCTGCGGGGTCGGCCCCATGGCCGCGGTGGCGGGGGCGGTGGCCGAGCATGTCGGAAAGGCGCTGCTGACGGAGAGTGCGCAGGTGATCGTCGAGAACGGCGGGGACATCTTCCTCTTCACCACACGGCCCCGCGTGGCGGGCGTGTTCGCGGGCTCCTCCCCTCTCACCGGCCGCCTCGGGATCCGCCTCGCGCGCATCGGCGAGCCGCTCGGGCTGTGCACCTCCTCCGGCACGGTGGGGCCGTCGCTGAGCTTCGGCCGCGCGGACGCGGCCATCGTTCTCGCCTCCTCGGCGGCCTTGGCCGACGCCGCAGCCACCGCCTTGGGAAACCGCATTCACACCGCAGATGATATCGAACGCGGGCTGGCGTTCGTGCGGTACATACCCGGAGTGCTGGGAGCGATGGCCATCGTCGGCGAAAGCCTAGGCGCATGGGGGGAGATGGAGTTGGTGCGGGTGGAGGGGAGCGACGGGTGAACGCGGGGTGTGTGGCAGCGCGTGCGCACGCAGGACAGGCCCCGCGTCCGCGCCCCTACACCAACTCAACCTTCACCCGCCGGCCAACAGCCGCCGCCGCTCGCTGCAGGCTCGACAGGGTAATGTCGTCTCTGGCGTCAAGGAGGCGGTCAACCTGAGTACGGCTGGTCTTGAGCAGCACGGCCATCTTGTTCTTCGATATTCGCTTCTTCCTCATGGCCTCGGCGAGCTGCCACGCGACGACCTCTTTCGCCGCCTGGGTCTGCGCCTCTTCAAAGATGCCCTCCTCCTTGAGGAAGTCATCAATACTCGAACCCATATGTCTCTTGCTCATTGCTCCAGCTCTTCCGTGAGGCGCCTTAGCGCTGCAGCATCCCCGCGGCCAACAGCGCGAATACCGCCAGCCCGAGCAGCACACGGTACACCATGAACGGCGTGAAGGACTTGGTCTGGACGAACTTGAGCAGGTAGCTGATGGCGGCGTAGCCGGAGACGGCCGCGGCGATCACCCCCACGGCCAGCATCTCCACCCCGCTGTGCGTGAGCATCTCCTCGCCCCGCACCACCCGGTAGGCGAAGAGCAGCGGCGGCCCCGCCACGGCCGGGATGGAGAGCAGGAACGAGAGGCGCACCGCGGTCTCCCGCGTCATCCCCTGCAGTAGGCCCGTCGTCATCGTGATGCCGGAGCGCGACACGCCGGGAATCAGGGCGACGGCCTGGGAGAGCGTCATGAGCATCACGTCCCAGCGTCGGACGCGCGGCAGATCGCGCGTCTTCCGCCCGTACCGGTCGGCCAGCCACAGCACGATTCCAAAGAGGATCATGGGGATGGCTACCATCACGGCGAGGTTCAGGTCCTTCTCGATGGTCTTCTCGAAGAGCGCCATCACCAGGGCGATGGGCAGCGTGGCGATCAGCACGGGGAGGATGAAGCGGCGGTAGGTGGGCTCGTGCCCGATCCGGGCGAGGTCAGGGCGGAAGTAGATGAGCAGCGCCAGGAGCGTCCCCCCGTGAAGGGCCACATCGAACATCTTGTCCAGGTGAGGGTTGGCGAAGATGGCGAAGCCAGGGAGCTTCTTGGCGAGTGCCAGATGGCCCGAGCTGCTGATGGGCAGGAATTCCGTGAGCCCTTGCACGATTCCCAGGATGGTGGCTTTCAACAGATCTGTCATATGGTGGTGTGCATTCTCCGGCGCGGCGGCCGGGCGTCAGGGTGGCTCACGTCACGGCCGTCCGGCGCGTTCCCACATGGGGCACTCAGGACGCTCCGTGAGGCGGGACCGGGGTGCTCCTCCTCCCCGGGAAGCCCGGCCGAGTGGGGGTGCGTCGCCCGAACCCTCCGCCGGGCCCAAAGGGCAAGGGGCCGGAGAGGGCCCGCTCCTGGTCAACCGCGTCCAGGAGTCCCGCGAGTCCCGTACACAGTGTCGGGTAGTCAAGCGCGACGCAGCCGCGGCCGGGATATCCGGCCGCGTCCGCGCCCGAGGAGGCGGCCATCCAGGGGATCCCCTTCAGGACGACCAGGGCCTGCTCGGCGGCCGGAGGCGCGGGTCGGGGCAGGATCTGGCGCAACTGGGCGGCCAGGGCCCTGGGGCTCAGGAAGAAGGCCCACGCGCTGGACGGGCCCGGGCTGACGAGGGACTGCGCCTTTTGCCAGTTCTTGGAGGAGGTGAGCCGCCCCGCAGGACGCTTGTGGGCGCGGAGGGCGCGCTGCAGGGCGTCGCGGCTGGTAGTGACGAGGAGCGCGCCGTCCACGGCGCCATAGCAGAACCCCGGCATGGTCGGGGAAGGCGCGGAGAGTTGGGTACAGGACTCGCCCTCCACCTGGATCGCCGCGGCTTCGGGGAGCGGCACCAGGCGACCGAGCGCCTCCCGGAGCTTCCGCGTCCTGAGGCCCAGGTCCTCACCCCGATTGGCGCGGGCCTCGAGCACGAAGTCCGGCGCTGCGGCGCGCTCCGGCCCGAGCACCGCGATGCTAACCCCCGCGATCCAATCCAGGAGGTCGGCATTCAGGTCGAAGTGCTGGCTCGTCAGCACCGCTTGCCGCGCGGTTTCCCAGTACGAGGCATACGGGCCTTTCTCCACCCAGAGCGGGAGGAGGCGTCCCCACTGAGCGGAGCCGGCCAACCACGCGTTGGCAGGGACAAACGTGAATCCCGTGGCCCAGACGTTCTCCTTGCGGAGTTGAGCGAGGGCCTCGCGCTGCTCGGCGGTGAGCGCCGCCTTGTCCGGGCGGAAACCATAGGAGGAGAAGGAGATCCCGGTAGCATCCACATCAAGCCAGCATCCGCCCTCAGTAGAGGCGAAGGCATCGGCGGCGGCCGGCTTGCTCACGTGCGAACCCTTGGCTGCGGCCTCGGTCATGGCCCGGGTGAGCTGCGCGAGCTGCGGGCCGACGTAGCACAGGGCGAGTGGCTCCGCCGGGGCCTTGGGGGAAATCCGCTTGAACCAGGCGGCCTCTGACAGGCTGCCCTTCCCCTGCTGCATGCGGCTGGAGGCGCGCGGGATCTCGTCGGCCACATTGCTCACGTACAGCAGACCGTCGGCGACGGCATAGTAAACGGTGTCTTGCCCGGTCTGGCCGTGGTCCAGAATGCGGAGGGAGTGCAGCCGGAGCTTTCCTCGGGCTTCGTCTTTGACCGGCGTCCAGAATCCCTGCGTCGTCCCCTGCCGGGCCACGTCCGCGAAGTACTCCTCGGCCTTCCGCATGTCCCGCACGCTGACGAGGGCCAGCACCGTTCCGCGGAATGAGTCGTCGGCGCTGCCGGTAGGGGCAGACAGGCCCGAGACGGCCACCGCGAACTGGTGCCCGAACCAGGGCTTCAGGTCCTTCTCCCAGTCGGCCTTGATGTCTTCCCGGTCGAGGCTGGTCTTCAGGAGGTCCTTGAGTTTGTCGTCCAGGTGAGAGTGCCGCATGGCCTTCACCAGCGGGCGCATCTTCCCCAGGCGGGAGGCCGTGGGACGGGCATCCACCTCGATCCAGATCTGGGTGTCGGCCGCGGCCGCGCGCGTCAGTTCAACCTTCCGGCCGCAGAAGCGCGTGGCCACCAGGAGGGCGGCCGCGACGAGAAGCAACACGACCGCCAGGACAAGCATGAGTCGGCGGCGGCGACGACGAGGGCGCGGCGCGCCGGTGGTTGCCTTCGGCTCTGCGGCCGGAGGAAGTGGCTGCCCGCAGGCCTCACAGACGGTCTCTCCAGGCTGGTACTCCTTGCCACACGTGCAGAACCCCATGGGGTATCTCCCTGAACAGTCCCCGGTGGACGGATCTGAAACGAGTCGTTGATTCGCATAAGGAAGGTGGGTTTCCTTCCGCTAGGCGAGCCCGCAGGAAAGAGAGCCTGCGGGGGGAGGCGGGGGGATGCCGGAGCACAGGCGGCAGGAGCGGCACGGCCGCTACCGGAAGTAGGGGCGCGGCATAAGTGGCAAGGAGATCACTATGAATGCTACTGTCATCGGAGCCTATGGCGAATGGGTGGACGCGCTGGTCGGGGCCAACGACCCGGGGCTCCTGTCGTATCGGCGCAAGGAGTTCGGCAACGTAGAGGCGTGGCGGAAGCAGGCCCTGGCGAAGATGGTGGAATGTCTGGCCCTGCCGGATTCCGGTGGCCCGCCGAAGGTCACCGTGATCGGGAAGAACGCCGTAGACGGGGTGGAGGCCGAGATCCTGCAGTGGCGGTTGCCGCATGGCCCGCCCACCGACGCGGTGTTTCTGAAGCCCGCGGGCGCGAAGGGCAAGCTGCCCGGCGTGGTGGCGCTGCACGACCACGGAGGCAACAAGTTCTTCGGGCGGCAAAAGATCTCCGACGACGGCCGGCCTCTGCATCCCGTGATGGTGGAACACCGCCGCATTTGCTACAGCGGGCTGGCGTGGGCGAATGAATTGGCGAGGCGCGGCTATGCCGTCTTGTGCCACGACACCTCGCCCTTCGGGTCGCGGCGGGTGCGGCTGGCCGATGTGCCGGCCTTCCTCCGGTGGCACCAGGGGCGCGAACTGACGGACCCGGGCGAGGATCCGGCGACGGCCGACGCCGAGCAAATCGCGTCGTACAACGGCTGGGCGTCGCTGCACGAGACCGTGTGGGCCAAGACCCTCTGCTCTGCCGACACCTCCTGGCCTGCGCTCTTCCTCTCTGATGACATGCGGGCCGTGGATGTCCTCTGTGCGCGCCCGGAGGTGGACGCGGCGCGGGTGGGGTGCGGCGGGCTGTCTGGCGGCGGCCTCCGCACCGTCTACCTCGCCGGCCTCGACCCCCGCATCCAGGCCGCCGTCTGCGTGGGCATGATGACCACCTGGCGGGACTACGCCCTTTACAAGCCTGCCCACCATACCTGGATGGTGTGGACGCCGGGAATCGCCAAGTACCTGGACTATCCCGAGATCCTGGGACTGCGTCTCCCCAAGCCGACGCTGGTGATGAGCGACAACGACGACGACCTCTTCACGCTGTCCGAGATGCACCGCGCGGATGATATGCTGCGGGAGATCTACGACAAGGCGGGCGCGTCCGATCGCTATGTGGGCAAGTTCTACCCCGGCCCGCACAAGTTCGACGCGGAGATGCAGACGCAGGCCTGGGCCTGGTTGGACAAGTGGCTCAAGGGGTAGGTCAGGCGGAGAGGTCGCGCGCGGCGCGGGCGTAGATGCGCTCGACCTCGCGGCGCAGGTCAGGGGCCGGCTCGAAGTCGTACTGCCGCAACTGGCGCCGCACCATTTCCTTCGCGCGCGCCCGCAGCTCCGAGGCGCCGGCCGCCTGCCACTCCGCGAGCATGCCCCGGTGGAAGAGCCGGGGCCACCAGTAGGTCGCGCGATAGCTGTGGGCGGTGCTGTCCAGCCCCAGGAAGCCGCCCTCGGCCCCGGCGGCGGCCTCCGCGAGGCAGGCCTCCGGGTCGCAGTCCACCTCCGGGTCCGCGAGCAGACGCTGCACGTGGTCGCGCAACTCGACATCTATCACCGCTTGCTCTGCACTGAAAACCTCATCCAGTGACATCCGGCCGATCCCACCGAACACGCGCGTGCCCATCAAGGCCGGGAGCAGCATGAGGGTGAGCCGCTCGGCCGCAGACTGCTGGTCGGGCAGCTTCGCCTGCGTGTGAAGAGATCCCCACGGCACTCCCGGCCCGCGCCCGTGGTACCAGGCGTTCAGCTCGTCGGAGGCGAGAGCCAGCGCGAATTCCTCCGGCGCCCCGAGCGTGAGCGCCATGGCACGGGGATCGAAGGGGCAGACGCGAATGGACCAGTCCACCGGCAGGCCGGTCGCCTCCCGGACCAGGATCGCGGCGCCGATGACCTCCGCCGCCCCGACCGCGAGGGCATCGCCGGGACGAATGGGCGCCGTCGCGCCGAGAGACGACATGTTGCTCACCCACACGCGGCGGAGACGGCCGCGGTAGGCCAGCGCGCACTCCAGCGACTCCCCTCCCACCGTCAGCGGGCTAACCACATAGACATCCGCGCTGGTGATGGGATGGCCCAAGGCCTCGGCCATGTCCAGCAAGTAGGGCGTGGCGCGAGGCGTGCCCAGTTCCACCGGCCGCTGCCCGTGCCGGCAGTGGAGAGCCTGAACTCGGTACTTCATGATCGGCTGAAGATCGGGGGGCACGTCTACCGGTGTGCCCGGCGCCTTGCCGATCACGCCGAAGGGATGGAGTGTGTCGAGCAGCTTCGACGCTTCCACGAGGCGGTGGGCGGTGAAGGGCACGATCTCGTCGCTGTCGAGGTCGTGCACCGCGATGGCGTACTGACACGGGGCCAGCAGGATCTCGGGGGACGGTTCCGCGGGGTCTTGCGGGGCCTTTCCGCCCTGGGCGCGCGTCTGCGTCACGAAGTCGTCGGCGACCGCGCCCGGAATGAGCACGCGGTCGTCCCTGACCGCATATCCGAGGCGCGCCGCGGCCTCGACCACCTCCGGCAGACGCACCCGCAAGCCCCCCGTCTCCAAAATCCGCCGCGCCGCATCGTGAATCCGCTCCCGCCGCTCCACCGTCAACAACCGCGGCCGCGGCAGTCGAAGCTGTGCTCCCATAGTGCCCTCCAGATGCCGATTCGGTTCTCCCGCGCGCGGAGGAGTCCTGCCCGCCGTGGCAGAGGAATCCGGCCCCCCGGGCCGAAGAGGTAAAGTATGCTCCCCTCACTCACCAGCATCCATTTCCTCATCACCTACGGGTGCTCCGCGGCCTGCGATCACTGCTTTCTCTGGGGCTCGCCGCACCGGCGGGCGAGCATGAGCGCGGACCAGGTAGACGCGTTCCTCGATGAGGTGAAGGCCCTCGGCACGGTCACGGGGGTGTGCGCCGAGGGAGGTGAGTCCTTCACTCGGTACGACGTCGTGGTGCACTTCCTGCGCGCCGCCACCGCGCGCGGCCTGACGGCCTCCGCGCTCACCAATGCCTCCTGGGTCACCTCCCGCGAGGAGACGGAGGCGCGGGTGCGCGAGCTGATGGCGGCCGGGCTCACCAGCCTCGGAATCAGTACAGACGAGTGGCACCGGCAGGTCGTGCCGGTGGAACGCGTGGACTTGCTGCTTGAGATCTGCGCCGCGGCCGGCCTGACTGCGAATCGGATGGAGACCGCCCTGGGCGGGGTGATGTTCCGCGGCCGCGCGGCGGAGAAGCTTGCGCACCTCGCGCCGGGCGTGCCGGCCGAGGAGCTGACCAAGTGCCCCCACGAGAAGCTCGACGCCCCCTCCCGGGTACACCTGGATTGCTACGGCCGGCTGCACCTCTGCCAGGGGCTGTGCGTGGGGCCGGGGAGCATCACGGAGGCGTGCGCGGGCTACGACGCGGCCACCCACCCCATCGTCTCGAGGCTGCTGGAAGGCGGGCCGTTGGCCCTCGCGCGCTTCGCGGTGGCACAGGGGTTCGAGCTGCAGGCGCGCTATGCGGACGCCTGCCATCTCTGCTACCGGGCGCGGGAGTTCCTGCGGCCGCAGTTCCCGGAGTTGCTGGGCCCGGACGAGATGTACGGGAAGTAGGGGCGACCCGGCGGGTCGCCCGCGCACAACGACGCAAAGACCGAGGGCGCCCCACCGGGCCGCCCCTACCACAGGAGCTAAGCGTATGGAACGCCACGCGCTGCACGGTACTGTCATCACTGAGATCGTCCGACCGGGCCCCGCGATCGTGGCCCGTCTGGGGAGACATGACGCGGCAAAAATCGCCGACTCCATGGCCGGATACGGCGTCGCGCATCACGAGATCAAGCCACTGCGCCCGGAGATGCGCCTCTGCGGGCCGGCCGCAACCGTGCTCACCCGCCCGGGGGACGCGCTCTACGTGCAGGCCGTGATTGACCTCTTGCACCCCGGCGACGTCGTGGTGATAGATGCGGGCGGGTACAAGGACACCTCCGTCATCGGCGAGCGACTCGCCTACTTCATGAAGCTCAAGGGCGTTGGCGGCATCGTCGTGGACGGCGCGGTGCGGGACTCCGCGGGCATCATCGCGGAAGGCATCCCCACGTTTTGCCGCAGCACCTGCATCCGCATCTTCGGTTCCCGCGGCCCCGGCGCCATCAACGTGCCGGTCACCTGCGGCGGCGTCGTGGTCAACCCCGGCGACGTCGTTGTGGGCGATTGCGATGGCATCGTCATCGTCCCCCGCGACGATGCCCCCCGCGTCGCCGACCTCGCCGACGAGCACCTCGAGGGCGAGTTGGTCCGCCTCAAGCAGATCGAAGACGGCGCCACCGTCACCGAGGTGTTTGGGCTGGCGGCCAAGCTCGCCGCCTGGGAGGAGAAGTAACGTGTCGTCACGGAGAGAACAACTGCTTGCGGCCGCCGACGCGGCCGCCCCGAAGTACCGCGACCTTGCCCTGCGCCTGCACGCGCATCCCGAGATCGGCCTGGAGGAGGTGCAGGCCGCCGCCTGGATCACGGAGGCGCTGGAGGCGGAGGGCTTCCGGGTGGATCGCGGCGTAGCCGATATGCCCACGGCCTTCGTCGCCTCCTGGGGCGCGCCGGCCGCGCGGCCGGTGATCGCCCTCCTCGCCGAATACGACGCGCTCCCCGAGTTGGGTCACGCCTGCGGCCACAACCTGATCGCGAGCGCGGCCGCCCTCGCCGGGGCGGCCGTGATCCACACGCTCTCGCCGGAGGAAGCGGAGGTGCGGGTGATCGGCTCTCCGGCCGAGGAGACCTACGGCGGCAAGGTCCAGTTGGTGGCGCAGGGCTTCTTCGCAGATGTAGATGCCGCGCTGATGAACCACGGGTTCAAAGCCCACCTCGGTGCGCGCCCCTCGAGCGGGCGCAAGTCCGTCGTCATCGAGTTCCACGGCAAGGCCGCGCACGCTGCCGGCGGGCCGGAGAAGGCGGTCAACGCCCTCGATGCCATGGTCCTCACCTTCAGCGGCATAGGGCTGATGCGCCAACAACTGCGAGATGAGGCGCGGGTGCACGGAATCATCACCCACGGCGGCGAGGCGGCCAACATCGTCCCCGACTACACCCGCGCGGAGTGCTATGTGCGTTCCTTCGACGCGGCCTACCTCGAGCAGCTCGAAGAACACCTGAAGGCCTGCGCCCGCGGTGCCGCTGAGGCTACCGGCTGCCGCGTCGAGTTCTCCGCGGTCACCTTGCCCATGCTGCCGGTCAAGCACAACCGCGTCCTCGAAGGACGCTACGAGGAGAACGTGCGCGCCCAGGGCGTGGAGGTCGGCCCGGAGCCACCCGCCACCGCCGGCGCGGGCAGCACCGACTTCGGGAACGTCTCCCAGGTTCTCCCCGGCGCCCACGGCTACTTCCGGGTGAGCACGGGCGAGGTCGGCGCCCACACCATCGAGATGGCCGAGGCCTCCAAGAGCGAGGAGGGCCTGGCCGGAATGGTGGTCGGGGCCAAGGCCCTCGCCCTCACCGCGCTCGACCTGATTGAGGATCCGGACCTGCTCGCGCGGGCGCGCGCCGAGTTCGCCGCCGTGGAGGAAGGGCAATGAACCGACGCTGCCTCAAGGACCGGCTGCACGACGGCGAGGTGTGCACCGGCACGTTCGTGTTGTTCCTCGCCGGCGGGGACATCGTCCAGTTCCTCGCGGGACTGGGATTCGACTTCTTTTTCCTCGACACCGAGCACAGCAGCTTCGATCTCTCGAAAGTCCGCGAGACCATTCTCGCCGCGCGCGCCCACGGCCTCGCGGCGCTGGTCCGCGTCCCCGAGCTTCGCTACCACCTGGTCGCGCGGGTGCTGGACGCGGGCGCCGAGGGCATCATGCTGCCCCGCGTCGAGACCCGGGAGGAGATCGAGAGCCTGGTGCGCTTCGCCCGCTACCGGCCGGAGGGCGAGCGCGGCATCTCCACCTTCGCCGGCCACAACGACTTCGCCCGCATTCCCGACGTGCCCGCCTTCCTCGCCGAGCGCAATCACCGCGTGCTGCTCTTCGCGCAGATCGAGACGGTCCGGGGGGTGGAGAACCGCGAGGCCATCCTCTCCGTCCCCGGCCTCGACGGTTGCTTCGTCGGCACCGGCGATCTCGCCATGGGCATGGGCTATGCCGGTCAGCCCGACCATCCCGCGGTGCGCGCGGAAGCAGAGAAGGTGCTCGCCACGGCCCGCGACCTCAACCTCATCACCACCATCCCCATCCGCACTCCCCAGGACGTCGCGCCCTGGGTGGGGCGCGGTCTGCGGATGCTGACCCTCTCCACCGACGGCGGGCTGCTCGGCGCAGGGGCCGGGCTCTATCTGTCGGCCGTGAAGGCGGCGGGCGGGTAGCACCTCCCAAACCGTTGGGTGGCCTCCGAACAATCTCCCCGCGGGCCGCACAAGGACTGCCCCGGCGCCGTTGAACTCGGCCCCACATGATGGCGTGGGGCAGTAGAAAGGGCTCGGGCCCGGACCTGCGCATGGCCGCGCCGCGTCTGCGCGTGTTGCTGCTCGCCATGCCGGACGTGGCCAGTTGCTTCGACCGGGTGATGCGCTTTCCCAACCTCGGTCTGACCTCCCTCGCCGGCAACCTCGACCACGCCGAGGTGCGCATCCTCGACCTGGTCACCAGGGCGCGTGACGTAGGCCGCGCGGTGCGGGAGACGCTGGCCGGGTTGGCACCCGACCTCGTCGGGCTGAGCGCGATGACCTTCCAGTACCACACCGCGACGCAGGTCGCGGCCATTGTGCGGGAGGCCTGCCCCAACGCGCACCTCGTCCTCGGCGGCTATCACGCCACCCTCGCGTACGAGCAGATCGCCGGCGATCCGGCCGCCGCCCCGTTCGACTACCTCATCCGGGGGGAGGGGGAAGTGGCCCTCAACCGGTTGGTGCAGGCCCTCCGGTCCGGCGGTCGCGAGGAGGACATCGCCGGCCTCTCCTATCGCACTCCGGCCGGGTTCGTGCACAACCCCCGGGCGTCCCTGCTCGATGTCAACGCCCTTCGCCTCCCGGCCCGCGGGGCGCGGCTCTCCTCTCGCTTCTTCTACTTCGGCCGGCCTTTCGACGTGGTGGAAACCTCCCGTGGCTGCACCCGCACCTGCCGCTTCTGCTGCATCCACCGGATGTACGGGCCGCAGCATCGCACCTACAGCCTGGAGCGCGTCATCGCGGACATTCAGGCCGCGGCGGACAACGGCGCGCAGGGGATCTTTTTCGCCGACGACAACATCAACCTCGACCCCGACCGGCTGATCGCCCTGTGCCAGGCCATCGTCTCCGCCGGCCTCGACCGGCTGGAGTACGTCTCCCAGGCTGACGTGGGCGGGTTTGCTCGCGCGCCGGAACTGGCCCCGGCGATGCGGCGCGCGGGCTTCTCCGGACTGTTTCTGGGGATCGAGAGCACGGCTCAAGAGAACTGGAAGTTCCTGCGCAAGAGCAACTCCTACGCGCGCACCCGGGAAGTGATCCGCCACCTGCGCGCGAACGGCCTCGCGGTCGCCGGTGGCTTCATCGTCGGCAATCCCGATGAGGATGCCGGCGCCCTGCGCGGGATCTTCCGCGCCGCGCGCTCTCTGGAGATGGACCATGCCATCATGTGGTGCCTGACCCCCTATCCCGGTACCGAGGTGCGAGAGGAATTGCTCGCCGAGGGCCTGGTCACCAACCCGGACGACTTCCGCTGGTACAACGGCTACATCTGCAACCTCCGCACCCGTCACCTGACCCACCGCCAGTTGGTACGCGGCCTCGCCACCGAAGGGCTGAAGCTCTACTTCCACCCCCAGTTCATGTTCCGCGGGCGCCTCTGGGGCCACGACGGCCACAGCCTCCGGCCCTACCTCGAGGCTTCGTTGGAATACCTGACACACGGCTACCGCAATCGGCTGTACGCTTCCAGACACCGGCTCTGAGCCTGCCATGTATACCGAGAACGTGATCTGGATGCAAGCTTCTCCCGAGGCCGTATTCGCGCTCGCCGCGGACATCGCCCGCTGGCCCCGGCTCCTCCCCCACTATCGCTGGGTGCGCGTGCAGGAGGAGGGAGAGGGCCAGCGCACCGCAGAGATGGCCGCGCGGCGCGGCCTGTTCCCCGTGAAGTGGACCGCCCGGCAGCGCCTCCTGCCGGAGCGCGGGCGCATCGTCTACAAGCATATCCGCGGTCTGACCGTCGGCATGGACGTCGAGTGGCGCCTGACCCCGGTGGAGGACGGCACCCAGGTCGTCATCGTGCACGACCTCCTGCCCCGCCACTGGCTCTTGCGGACGCGACTGACGGAATGGATCGCGGCCGAGTTCTTCGTCAAGGGCATCGCCGCGAAGACACTGTCACACCTGAAGCGTATTGCCGAGGATGGGGTGCGAGAGGGTGGAGGACGCGACCAGCACGTCGTACCTACCTAGCGGCCGGCCCGAGCGCACGCGCCGCCGCGTGGTGATCACCGGCCTGGGGGCCGTCTCCCCCATCGGTCACGGCCGCGAGGGCGTGTGGCAGGGCGTGCGCGCCGGGCGCAGCGCGGTGCGAAAGCTCACCCACTTCGACGCCTCCGCCTTCCGCTCGCAGCTCGCCGCGGAGATCGTGGACTTCGACCCCGCGGCCACCCTCGGGAGCGTTGCCCATCGCCGCCTCGACCGCTTCTCCCAGCTCGCCCTGGCCTCGGCCCAGCAGGCCTGGGAGGACGCGCGCCTCGGGGCCGACCACCTGGACCGCGAGCGCATGGGGGTCTCCCTCGGCTCCGCTCTCGGCGGGGTCGCCAAGGCCGAAGCCGAGTGCGGCGTCTACCTCTCCCGCGGGCTCCGGCGGGTGGACCCGGCCCTTGCCCTGTGCGTCTTCGTCGGGGCCGGGCCCTGCAACATCGCCATCGAGTTCGGCCTCACCGGCCCGTGCACCGGCAACGGCAATAGCTGCGCTTCCGGCACTGTCGCCATCGGGGACGCGCTCCGCATGATCCAGCACGACGAGGCCGATGTCATGCTTGCGGTCGGCGCCGAAGCTCCCCTCGCGCCGCTCTGCTACGGCGCCTTCGCCATCATCCGCGCCATGTCCGCGCGCAACGACGACCCCGAAGCGGCCTCCCGTCCCTTTGATAAGGACCGCGACGGGTTTGTGATGGCGGAAGGCGCGGCGACACTGGTGCTCGAGGAGCGTGACCACGCGCTCGCCCGCGGCGCGCCGATCTGTGCCGAAGTCCTCGGCTACGCCCTCACCAATGACGGCTACCACATGACCGCACCCCGCCCCGACGGCCGCAGCGCGGCCCGCGCCATGCGACTGGCCCTACGGGACGCGGGCCTCCCGCCCGAGGCCGTTGATCACATCAACGCCCACGGCAGCTCCACCCCCCTCAACGACGCCATCGAGAGCGCGGCCATCGCCGAGGTATTCGGCGAGCACGCCTCCCGCATTCCCGTCAGTGGGACCAAAGGCCTCCATGGCCATCCCCTCGGTGCGGCCGGCGCGCTGGAGGCCCTCCTCTGCACCCTCGCCCTCGAGCACGACTTCCTCCCTCCCACCGTCAACCTCGAGTGCCCCGGCGAGGGCTGCACCCTCGACTACGTCGGGCCCCAAGGACGCCCGCAGCGCGTCAACACCATCCTCTCCAACTCCTTCGGCTTCGGCGGCATCAACGCGTGCGTGATCCTCGGCCGCGCCACCGCCGACCCTCACCTGCGCAGCAGCCTCTCCCGCACCGCTTCGGGAGAGGGATAGTCCTCTTCCGGCAGTTCGTCCAACGCGTGGATCACTTCCTCCGGCGCCATCTCGGCGAAGGCCAGCGCCATCAGTTCCAGCTTCGAGGCGGGATAGTGCGCCTGCTCCAGCACCTCTGTGACCGCTTCCGGAATCAGCATCGCACGGCTCCTTTCTCTCTGACTACTGCTAGTATTCCGCGCCCGCGGAGGAGCGACGGAACCCGAAGCCGACACCGGGCGCGGATGGCGCCACACCCTCGCCCGGAGCCACCGCAGAGGACGCACACACGCCTCGTGGAAGACCAGGGGAACGCGCCGGTTGAGGCAGGGAACCATGCGCCTCGAGAACCATCTCTATGCCATCGAGCTTGACGACGCGAGCGGCTCGGTAAGGGGCCTCCGAGACAAGGCCCGCGGGCTGGAGTTTCTCCGCGAACCCCGGCTCGCGGAAAGCTTCCGGCTGCTGCTTCCGCTGCCCGACCTGGAGGCGAACTACGTCGTCGGCCGGGAGCAGGAGCTGACCTCGCTTACGCGCACCGAGTCCGGCGCGGTGCTGCGGTGGCAGGGGCCGCTGGTGAACGCACAGGGCGCGTTCCATCTCGACGTGACGATGCACCTCGAGTTCGTGGGTCAGGCCCTGCACTTCCGGTTGACCGTGGCCAACCGCACGGAGCATCGCCTCGCCGAGGTGTGGTACCCCGTGCTCGGCGGAACGCTGGGTCTGGGAGCGCGGGCCGATAACGCGATGCTCGTGCCCTATCCGGAGGCCTCGGCGGAGAACCCCTTCGTACGCTTTCCCGAGACCATGGGCATCGGCGCCGGCGGCGGGCTGCGCTTCCCGGAGTGGGCCGCGCGCTACCCCGGACACCTGTGCATGCCCTGGGTCAGCTTCTTCAACAAGCGGCTCGGTCGCGGCCTGTACTTCGCGTGTCACGATCCCGTCCCGCGCAGCAAAGCCCTCCGCATGGAAATGCACCCCGGCCTCGCGCGGCAGCGGAAGGACAGCAACTGGCCGACCGAAGAGGAGCTGGCCGAGATGCAGGCCGACTACCCGGCCGGCCTGGTGCTGAACTGGACCCACTTCCCGTACGTTCCGCCTGGCGAAACCTGGGAGGGTCCGCCCGTGGTGCTGGAATTCCACGACGGCGACTGGCACGCCGCGGCCAAGCTGTACCGGCGATGGTTTGCGGAGAGCTTCGGACTTCCGGAGGTGCGCACCGACTGGCTTCGACGGCAGATCGCCGTGCAGGATGCGATGTTCCTCCTGCCGGAGGGCAACCTGTCACTCCGGTACGCCGACATCCCGAAGTGGGCGCAGGGAGCGGCCGACCACGGCGTAACCTCGGTGCTGATTAGCGGCTGGGACCAGGGCGGGCACGACAACCTCTATCCCGACTACTCGCCCGATCCACGGCTAGGGACCTGGGAGGAGTTGAAGGCGGGGATAGAGGCCTGCCACGCGATGGGGTCGCGAGTGTACTTCTTCGTGAACCTGCAACCCGTGGATTGCACGACGGCCTGGTGGCGCGACGAACTGCAGCGCTATCGCATCATGCCTGCGAACGGGGAGTCGGGTTCCTACGGTTTCGGCATGGGCACGCTTCAGGCGCGCCTCGGTCTGACCTACCGGCCCATGGTCAACTGCAACCCTGCGTTTCCGGCCTTCCGCGAGATCATCGTCCGGCAGATGGTGCGCCTGGCCGAACTCGGCGCGGACGGCGTGCACCTTGACAAGCTCGGGCCGGGCGGCCGGCTGGACTTCAACCCCGACCTACCGGCGAGTCCGGACCGGGGTGAGCCGGAGGGCGTGCTCGCCGCCTTGGAGGAGATCCTGACGGCCTGTCGGCGGGTCAATCCCGATTTCTGTCTCTCCGTGGAGAGCGGATGGGACCGCACGCTTCGCTACGCTCCCACGACCTGGATGTGGCACGACCGCGGCGATCACATTTCCGCGGTCCGCTACACCTTCCCCGAGTGGGCCCCCACCTTCGCGGCCGCCCAGCCCTGGGACTACGCGAGCGTCAATAGCTCCGTCCGCTTCGGCTATCAGTTGCTCCTCGGTCCGGCCCGCTACACCGCCTCCCTGAACGACCCGCAGTATGTGCACCTGGCCTCCTACGTCCGGGAGGTGATGCGCATTCGCCGCGAGCTCGCGGACTTCCTCGACCTCGGCGAGTTCCTCGATGCGGAGGGCGTCGAGGTGACCTGCAACCCCGCGGTGCTCTTCAGCGTGCACCGCCACGCCGAGACCGGCGCGCGGGCCTGCGTCCTCGTGAACACGGACGCGGCGGAGCACACCGTACGAGTCAGCTTCCCGCACACCGCCGCCGTCCGGGCGCGCGTGTACGGTCCGTTCGTGGCGACGGCCGAGACGCCCCTGCCCGCGGAGGTGCGGATCCCGCCGAACCGATTCGTCGTGGTCGTAGAGGCCTAGGTCGCACCGGGCCGGTCGGCGGCCCGGCAGGTTCCTCCCCTCCCCCGCCGAAGTCGGGGCACATCCAGCCTCTCAGGAGGTCCAGCCGGCGTGGAGTTCTTCGACTGCAACGTCACCTACGGCGCCCACCCCGGCGCCGATGTCTTTCGCCCCGCGGAGAACATCGCCGCGCTGCGGGCCGAGTTGAAGCGCGCGGGCGTCTCCCGCGCGGTGGTCAACCGCGCTGAGCAGACCACCAGCAGCATGCTCGCCGTGAACCAGTTGCTCGCCGAGGACATCGCGGGCGACGATTCGCTCTATGGCGTGTGGGGGATCGTGCCCTCCCACACCCACGAGCTGCCCCCACCCGAGAAGCTGCTTCCCGAGATGAAAGCCAAACGCATTCTCGGCTGGCGGCTCTGCCCCGGTCCGGCCCGGTTTGTGCCCGCGCCCTTCGTGCTGCGCGACTGGCTGGAACTCGCCGCGCCGCGCCGCATTCCCATCTTCGTCAACACCGCGCACGGCACGACGCTGGAGCAGCTCGCCTCCCTCCTCGCCGCCTTCCCCGAGCTGACCGTCGTACTGACCTACCAGACCGACTGGCCCAGCGACCGTCTCCTGCGGCCCTTCGTGGCCGAGTTCCCGAACGTGCACCTCGATCTCACCTGCATGATCACCGACGGCGGGATCGAGTCCTTCGTCGAGGCCTACGGCGCCTCCCGCCTCCTCTTTGGCAGCGGCTTCCCCGCCTCCTACTTCGGCGCGAACATGCTGCTGGTCAAGCACGCGCAGATCTCTGAGGAAGACCGCGAGGCCATCGCCGGCCGCAACCTCGCCCGCCTCGTGCAGGAGGTGGCCTGGTGAGCGCGCCCATGATCAACGCCGATTCCCCTCTGGCGCAGGCCTTCTACGAGAAGGGCCGGCTGGACGACTGCCCCCTCCTCGACTTTCACGCCCACATGTACGAGGTCAGCGGCATGCTCCTCCCCCGCGCCACCCCGGAGGGCATGCTCCGCACCATGGACGCGGCCAACGTCGCTCTCGTCTGCTTCTGCGGCCACGAGACCATGGGCCTCCCGCAACTGGAAGAGAGCCAGGACATCGCCGCGGTGCGGCGCTACCCCGATCGCTTTCGCGCCTACCACGCGGTGCTCAGCCGCTACCTCGACCCCGCCCGCGATCTGGCGCGCATGGGCTCCCATCGCGACGTCTTCGTCGGGTTCAAGTTCCACCCCGACTGGTACGGCGTGCCCCTCTCCGACCCGCGCCACCAGCCCTACTGGGAATACGCCGACGCCCACCGCCTGCTCGTCCTCTCCCACACCTGGGGCAACAGCGCGAACGACGGCCCCGGCGAGGTGGAGAGGATCCTCCAGCGCTACCCCAATCTCGTCTTCCTCGCCGGACACAGCTTCCACGGCGAATGGCCTCGCGGCCCGGAACTGGCGCGGGACTACCCGAACCTCTACCTCGAGTTGACCGCGGTCCTCGACAACCGGGGCGAGTTGGACAAGATCGTCGCCGCGGTGGGTTCTACGCGCGTGCTCTTCGGAACCGACCTGCCCTGGTTCTCCACGTTCCACGGCCTCGGCGCGGTGCTCTCCGCGGAGATGACGGACGAGGATCGGCGGAACATCTTCTATCGCAACGGGGCGCGCCTCTTGTCCCGCTTCGACTGGTTCGCCCCGCTCTGGCGCGCGCGGGGCAGGGAGTGAAGGAGGAGTCTCGCATGAAGCAGGTGGCGATAGCCGAAGCCGGGATCGAACTCAACGGCCTCCCCTGGTTTGCCCACAACGGCAACAAGCTATGGCGGCTTCCGGTGGAGTTGCAGGGCCAGGTGAGTGACGACCTGTGGGCCTGCTCCAAATGCACCAGTGGCGCCCGCCTCCGCTTCGCCTCCCGCACTTCCACGCTGGGCATCGCCGTGGACTATTCCCCCTACGACACCAACCTGGAACTCGCCAACATGGACCGCCTAGGACAGGCGGGGATTGATCTGTATGGTGACGGGCGCTTCTGGAAAAACGTCGTCCCGGCCCGGGAGGCGGAGATCGAGGGGATGTTCTTCGAAGGACTGGAGCCATGCCTGCGGCAGTACACCATCTACCTCCCCCTCTATCACCACCTGGAGATCAAGTATCTCCTCTTCGCCGACGACGCCGACCTCCTCCCGCCCGCCCCCTTCGCCCTCCCCAAGCCGGTCGTCTTCTACGGCACCTCCATCACCCAGGGCGGGTGTGCCTCCCGACCCGGCCTTTCCTATCAGGCCATGCTCTGCCGCAAGTTGAACCTGGACTTCGTGAATCTCGGCTTCAGCGGCCTCGGAAAGGGCGAACCGGAGGTGGCGCAGGCCATCGCCCAGCTCGACGCCGCCTGCTTCGTGCTCGACTATGCCCAGAACAACCCCACCGTTGAGGAGTTCCAGACCGTCTACCAGCCCTTCCTCTCTATCATTCGCGAGGCGCATCCTGAGACGCCAATCATCCTCACCACGCCCATCCGCTACACTCACGAGGAGTACAGCGAGGAAGACCGCGACTTCCAGGAGCGCCGCCGCGACGTGGTCCGCGAGGCCTACCGGGCAGGCCGCGAGCAGGGCGACGCGCACCTCTACCTGATCGAAGGGAATGAGCTTCTCGCCGACGGCGACGGCCAGGTGGACGGCGGCCATCCCAACGACCTGGGCTTCTCCTGGATGGCGCGGCGCATGCAGGTGACGTTGGAGCAGGCGCTCGCGGTGTGAGGCCTCGCTACCGGCAGAAGCGCCCGAGCGCGAAGTCCACCCGCGGCGCCCGCGGTAGGACCAGCACGACTGACCGCTGGCCCGGCCCGTCGGTGCACCCCGGCCCGCCCGGCCCCAGCGTGACGGTGATCCGGTCGCCCGCGCGCTGGGCCCCCGACACCGTCACCCCCGACCGGCTCTGCAGGCCCACCACGCCAGCCGCCATGTACCCGCCGGCGAAGTCCACCGCGGGCGGCCGGCCGCGGCCCTCCCGGCTCCAGAACTGCTGCCACGCCGCTTCGCCGGTGAACGCCAGGAACTGCTCCCCGATCGCCGCCGACAGCCCCGTCAGGTCCAGCGCGCGGTAGCCCAGGTCCCGCGCCACCGGCGGCATCAGGCTGCGCCTCCCCCCCGCGCACACGAAACACACCGGCCGCCCCGCCGGAACCGCGACGACGTCCGCGGGGTAGCTGATCACCTGTGTCCACACCGAGCCCGGCGCCGGCGCCACTTCCTGGTAGTGGACCACCACCTTCCCGCCCTCCACCGCGTAGTCCATCACCTCCACCGCGTAGCCCGGGTTGGGCCGCTCGCCAAGTAGGATGGCGACTACCTGCCACTGAGAGAAGTCCACCCGCGGCGCGGGCTCGCCGCTGTAGCGACTCCAGAACCGCGTCCACTCCCGCTCGGCCGTGAAGGCGTACTGCCCGGCGGGCGCCCCGGCGGCCTTGAACCCGAAACGGGGAAGGCCGATGATCGGCGGCCCGCCCGCAGGGGCCTCCGCTGGCCCTGCGAGTGTGCTCGCCGTGAGGCCCAGTAGAACTATGGCGCCAAGCACCAGCCGCGGTCCCATCCCTCTCCTCCGCTTCCCATTGTGACCTATCCCACTCGGCGCGCGCGGCCGGACTGGGCGCGCACCGCGCGGCTCTGTTACGCGCGCCGCACAAACTGCCCGCTTCTGCCGCATTGCACGATCTCGGCGCGGGACCGAAGCGCGGGCGCATGCTAGCATGGTCCGGGTGGGGGCCGCGCGGGGGCGTGGCCGAAGCGAGGTGCGGGTGAGTTATCTGCAGTTTTCCGTCACCGACCGAGACGATACCGCAACCGCGGGGGCGCGCCTGCTCGACCTCGAGCCAGGGCTTTCTGTTCCTGAGATCGCCCGGCTGGCGCGCGCCTTTGCCCGCAGCGGCATCACCCGGGTGCGCCTCGCCGGCGGCGAGCCGCTTCTTCGCGACGAGGTGATCGCCATCGTCGAGACCTTCGCCCGCCAGCCCGGTATCAGCGTGTTGGCCATGACCACCGATGGCGTACACCTGGCCCGCTACGCCGAACCCCTCCTCTGGGCCGGCCTCCAGCGCCTCACCATCACCCTCGACACCCTCGACCGGGACACCTACCGCCGTCTTGCCGGCCACGATTCGCTGCCCCAGGTGCTCGCCGGCCTGGAGGCGGCCTGCCGCCTTCCCTTCCAACAAGTGTGCGTCAGCGCCGTGATCAGGCGCGGCCTCAACGATGGAGAGCTGCCTGCCTTCGTCGCGCTGGCCCGCGACACCGCAGTCACGGTGCGCCTCTCGGAGACGTCGCCTCGCGACGAAAGCGATACGGAATGGGTGGCGCAGTTCGTCCCGGCCGCCGATCTCCGCGCCCGGCTCGCGGACCTCGGCCTCACCTTCGAGACCCGCGCGGATGTTGCCCGCGCCCACCTTCCCGGTGGCGGCGTCGTCGAGGTGGTCGCAGCTGTGTCAGACCGGGCCCTCAGGCCCTGGCTTCATCTGCAAGTAGACAACTTCGGCCGCCTCACCTCCGTCAAGACGCGGCCCACAGAAGACCTCCGCCCCTGGATCGCCTCCCCCGACCTGGAAGAGCACGTTCGGGAGGCCGTCCGCCGGGCGGAGACCTAGCCGGCGGCGGGCGCGCCTCCCGTCGCTGGCTGGTTCGCTGGTGCCTACCGTACAGGCCCCTTCCTCCCTCGCCCCGCGCTTGCCGCGCGGGTGGGAATGTGTTACCAATGGAAGCGCGCTCCAGGGGAGGCAGAGATGGCTGACGCCGATCAACTGGGCACCTACCGCCGCAAGCGCGACTTCGCCAAGACGCCGGAGCCCGCGGGAGAGGCCGCCGCCTTCGGGCCGGAGCCTATCTTCGTGGTGCAGAAGCACCGGGCCAGTCACCTACACTACGACTTCCGCCTGGAGATCGAGGGCGTGCTCGCCTCCTGGGCCGTCCCCAAGAGCCCTTCCACCAACCCCGCCGACAAGCGTCTCGCCATGCGCGTCGAGGACCACCCGCTGGACTACGCCAGCTTCGAGGGGACCATTCCCGAGGGCGAGTACGGCGCGGGCGTCGTCATCGTGTGGGACGCCGGGTTCTACCGCAACGTCACCGAGCATAAGGGCAAGCCGCGCTCCATGACCGAAGGCCTCGAGGAAGGCTACCTCCGCCTCGAGTTGCTCGGGAAAAAGCTCCGCGGCGTCTACTCGCTGGCTCGCTTTGGCCGGGACGCGCAGGAGCGGCGCTGGCTGCTGGCGAAGTCGCGGGACGAATACGCCGACGACAGCCGCGACATCACCGCGGAGGAACCCCAGTCGGTGCTGTCGGGCAAGACGATAGAGGAGATGTAGGCGCGACTCGCCGGGCGCGGGAAGCAGCCACTGCCATGGGTGAGAAGATAGAGGGAGTCTGTGGGGAAAGCTAGACAGAAAGTAGGGGCACGGCATCTCGTGCCCCTATAGACTTAGCGATACTGCATCCAAACCCGTTGACACTCAGGACATGCCAGACCTGCATCAGCAGTCACTGTCCTTATTCCGTCAACGACTGCATTGCATGCAGGACAACGTACTTGTTTATGCATTAGCTCACGTAGACCAGCTTTATCGCCAGCGCGTCCAAGCGCGATGTATTCGACGAAGAAGTCTTGTGCTGACATAGGAACAACCGTCGCCAGAATCTTCCGCATTGCCTCCGCGGTGGCGCGCATCCCCGCTTCGTCCCCGGCCACTTCCTGGATCACGTCGCTCTCGTACCCAATGCCGCGCAAGGCCTGCATCACCGCGGGCCAGTCCACGTCCCCTTCCAGCAGGGGCACGAACTGGTGGGCCTTCCGCTTGAAGTCCTTGAAGTGCACCTTCTTGATCCCGCGCCCCAGCATCGAGATCCACTGCTCGGGATAAGCCCACGGCACGAAGTTGCCCACGTCGAAGTAGATGCCGACGGAGGCCGATCCCACCTCCTCGATGAACCGCTGTGCCTCCAGGGGCGACAGGAGGAACTTGTTCCACACGTTCTCCACCCCCACCGCCACCTTCGCCCGTTCGGCCGCGGGCGCGGCCTGCCGCAACGCCTCCCGGAAGTTGGCATACATCACGTCATAGCGCACCTGGGGAGTGAGCTGGCCCGGGTGCACGAGGATCGTGTCCGCGCCGAGGAGGGCCGCGAAACGGATGGAAACGCGTAGCACCTCCAGCGCCCGCGCCCGCACGGCCGCGTCGGGAGAGGCGAATCCCTGGCACTCCCGCGGCACCAGCGAGGGGATGGCCATTCCCAGCCGGTCCGCCTCCCGCCGCATCGCGCGCACCGCGGCCTCGTCGCTGTCCGGCTTCAGCTCCGCCTCCTGGTTCACGCACAGCTCCAGGCTCTCGTACCCCGTCGCCTTCGCGTAGGCGAGGCTTTCCGCCACCGACTTCTCGGGGAAGAACAACTGCGTGGCCCCAATGCGCATCCCGACTCCTCCTGAGCGAGTGAATGAGAGCGGGTTCGGCGCCGGCCGCGGGGCTCCCTCTCAGTCCTGCTCAGTCAGGAACTCCTATTCCGGCTCCGTCACCGCCGCTCGCGCCCGCACCACCGGAATCCGCCATCGCCCCGAGAAGTAGTAGGCCAGGCTCATAAGCATCCCGCAGGTGACGCTGGCGAGCATCGCGTACCAGATGCCGGTGGGGCTGTGCGTGACGTGCGGGAGATGCGCCGCCAGCGGCACCCGCAGCCCCAGCAACGTCGCCATCGTGATCACCATAGTGCTCGTGGTATGCCCCGCGCCGTTGATGATGCCATTGCTCACGAACATCACCGCATACACCACATAGGTGAAGGCCACCACGCGCAGATAGCCCACCCCGATGGTCACCACCGCCACTTCGCGGCTGGGCAGGAACGCGTGCAGCAGGAGCCGCGGGAAGCAGAGCACCGCCAGCATGATCGCCAGCGACACCCCGCCGCTCAGCACCACCCCCCAGCGAAACGCTTCTCTCACCCGGTCCAGCCGGCCCGCCCCGATGTTCTGGCCCGCGATGGTGGAGATGGCCATCCCGATCGTCAGCGCCGGGAGAAACGCGACCCCGTCTAGGCGCAGCCCCGCGCCGAACGCCGCGTCCACGTTCGAACCGAACTGGCTCACGAACTTGACGATGAAGATCATGCTGAAGGAGACGGAGGACTGCTGCACCATTGACGGGATGCCGACCACAACCAGCGTCCTCACGGTGCCGAGGTGCATGCGCGGCCGCCGCCAGTCCGGCATCACCAGCGGCCGGTGCCCGGGCACGAAGATCAGCAAGGCCACCACCGCCGCGGTTTGCGCCACGATCGTCGCCCAGGCCGTGCCGTTCAGGCCCAACTTCGGCAGCCCCAGGTACCCGAACATCAGCAGCGGATCGAGCACCGCGTTCACCCCCACCGACACCGCCTGGAAGTACACCGGCGTCTTGGAGTCCCCGATGCCGCGCAGCATGGACCCGATGAGAAACACGGCGAAGGTGAGGGGCAGCGTCCAGAACATGATCCGAAGGTAGGAAAGCGCGGCCGGGAAGATGTCCGGCGGCGTGTCCACCGCGCGCAGCAGGTGCGGCGCCAGCGTGAGCCCCACCCCCACCAGCATCGCGCTGATCCCCATGATCAGCACGGCCGAGGTC
>Ga0315282_10003320_pt1 | contig 28932 bp, 29 predicted proteins | sample YL17G07_20_MG_FD_203693 | JGI IMG/M metagenome (GOLD analysis project Ga0315282, IMG submission 203693) | Sediment microbial communities from Yellowstone Lake, YNP, Wyoming, USA - YL17G07_20 | ecosystem: Environmental > Aquatic > Freshwater > Lake > Sediment | place: USA: Wyoming | collected... | reverse complement strand
CGGAGAGCGTTCGGTACCGAGCGAGGCATCCAGCTACCTCCCAACGGATAGCGAGAACACTAAGCGTATTGTGCACCTCGGGGGGGGGGTGTCAACAACGATTCCGCACAGACAATGGGCTTTGGCCCATCGAACGTCACCTCTGCCGGCAATGGGCTGAAGCGCATTGCCTGAGAACGTGGGCTGAAGCCCAACGCCTCGACCCGGGCGGCCCGCTCAGGCAGGGACCGCCGGCCCGGCGTCCGAACCACCACCAGTCTCAGGGGGCACTACGGCGCCCGGCGAGGGCGTAGGAGCAGTGAGCGCATGAGTGAGCCGTGGGGCGTAATCCTCACAGCCTCGTATGGGCACGGTCACAATGTCGCGAGCCAGGCCATCATAGACTGCTGTCAGCAGATACGGCCGGGCATCCGGTTCGAGATGATCGACTACTTCAACACGTTCGTGAGCAAGCTCTACGCCACGGCCACGACCATCTCGTACGTCCAGAGCGTGAAGCGGGCGCCGTACTTCTACGGGCTGTTCTACGACCTGACCAGCCAGGTCAAGCCGAACAGCAGTGCGCAGCGAGGGATCAACGCGCTCGGCAAGACCAACTTCGCGGAGTGGTACCGCCGGAACAAGCCGTCCGTCATCATCTGCAGCTACCCTACACCGGCCGGGTCGATACGCGAGCTCAAGGACGAGGGCGTGATAGACGCCGCGCTTGCCATCGTCGTCACGGACTACGCGCTACACAGCCAGTGGGTCCACCCTGGCGCCGATCTCACCTGCGTCGGCGCCTCGTTCCTGAAGGAAGCGCTGATCGGCCGGGGGCTCGACCCGGACGATGTGATGGTATCGGGCATCCCCATCTCGGCGAAGTTCAGGTGCGACTACGACAAGGCCGAGGAGCGGCGCAAGTGGGGTCTGCGGCAGGACAGGCCGGTGGTGCTCGTCATGTCCGGCGCGTTCGGGATGATGCGCGGGCTGTTCGAGGTAATGCGGGTCCTCAGGCGCGAGCCCGACGTGCAGGCGGTGTTCGTCTGCGGCCACGATAGGCGGTCACTGGGGGTGATGACCCGCGCCACCGAGCCTTACCGGGACCGGATGCAAGTCCTGCCGTTCACCGACAAGGTGCATGAGCTGATGACGGCTGCCGATCTGATTGTCACCAAGGCCGGGGGCATAACGGTGACGGAGGCGCTGGTTACCGGCCTTCCGATGCTGATCCATCGCCCGATCCACGGGCAGGAGTACCGGAACCTCACCTATCTGTCGGAGTGCGGAGCGGCCGTGGGGGCCAGGAACGGTCGAGCCTTGGCCCGGTTGTTCCCGTCGCTGGTCCACTCGCCCGAGGAGCTGCGACGAATGAGGGAGGCCGGCCTGCGAGTCGCAAGGCCCAACGCTGCGCGCGACATCGCGCAGGCGATCATCGGGCTGATGGATCGCGGGAGATGACCAGGCCCGCCCGTGTCAGATGGCGCGACATCTGGTCCGCTCTCGCGGTCATCTTCCTCGCCGAGTTCGCCCACGGCGGGCTGCTGCTCGCGCTTCTCCCCCAGTTCGGCGAGGAGGTTCTGAAGATCGGCCTGGCGGTGGTCGGGCTCTGCATCTCGCTGTACTACGCGACGGAGCTGACGCTCAAGGTGCCGGCCGGCATGGCAGCCGACAGGCTGGGGCACAAGGCGCTCCTGGTCGCCTCGCTGGCCTGCTCAGGGCTCACACTGGCCATCGTCTCCCTTATGCGGCACCCCGTGGCCCTCGCCGCGGCCATCTGCCTGCACGGGGCCGCCGCGTCCGCGATCTGGCCGTCCGCCCTAGCGTTCATCACCGGTCGGGTGCCTCCCGAGGACCGTGGCGCCGCGATGGGCGCGGTCTTCACCTGCTGGCTGTCAGGTCTCGGCTTGGGGATCCTCACCTGCATAGTGCTCAGGTCCCAGCCGGTGGCCCTGAGGTTCTGGGTGCTAGGGGCGGCATGGGCCGCCGCCTTGGCGGTCGCCGTGTTCCTGGTTCCGAGGGGAGCTCCCCCTCAACGGCCCGAGGAGCGACTGCCACACCAGTCGCCGATCCGGCTGGCCTGGGAGGTGACGAGACGGCTGTCGCGGAGGCCGGTGTTGGTGCTCGGCCTCTTTGCTCAGACCTTCTCGCTGGGAATGCTCGCCCCGGTGCTCGAGCGCTACTGCACGGTCTGCCGCAGCCTCTCGGAGTGGCAGGTGTCGGCCCTTATGATCGGCGGCGGCGGCCTGGCCGTGGCGCTGATGATCCCGATGGGCCGCGTCGCCGATCGGTTCGGCAAGAGGCGCCTGCTCATCGCCGGTCTGCTCACAGGCGGCGCCGCTATCCTCTTATTCCCGTTCATCGTGCCACTTCCGGCGCTGGTGGCCCTCGTGGGAGTCGCGGGCGCCGCCTACGCGGTCGTCCTGCCCGCTTGGAACGCCGTGCTGCTCCGGCACGTGCCAACGGACAAGCGCGCGCTCATGCTCGCGTCGTTCATGGCGCTGGAGCAATGTGGCATGGCGATGGGCCCCACCGCGTCCGGACTGCTCTGGGAGAACGTGGGGTGGTCCGCGCCGTTCTTGACGAGCGGCTCCCTCGTGCTGATCGTGGCCGTTGCTTACGCGCTGTCCCCGAGCGTGTTCAGGGGCGATGCGGAGGTCGCTCCGGCCGTGTCCGAGCGAGCCCCCGGCGAGGAGACCACCCCGTGAGCCCCATCTGCTGGGCGGGCGGCGCACTGGGCGCTCTGTGGGCACTGAATGGTCCCGTGGCGCAACTCGTCACAGCCGGTCTGGGGGCCGGCATCCTGCGGCATGGCAAGCACCCGTCCGCTGTGGCCCTGACTTTCGACGACGGACCCCACAGCGACCACACCAACCGGATCTGCGACATCCTCGAAGCACACGGCGCGCGCGGAACATTCTTCGTGCTTGCCGGGAACGTCAGGCGGCTGCCCCACATTACCGGCGCGCTGATCGAGCGCGGACACCAGGTGGAGCTCCACGGGCTGCGCCACAGGCACCCGTGGTTCTCGCTCCCGGGGGCCACCCTACGGGCGCTCACATCCGCGCTTCGCATCGTCGAGGACACGACGGGAGTCAGGCCACGCTACCTCCGCCCGCCGTGGGGGATGTGCTCGCTCGACGGGCTCGTGTCCGCGCGGAAGCTGAAGCTGCGGGTCGTCCGCTGGTCCGTGTGCCCCGAGGGGTTCTTCCGGCCGGCGTCCGCGCCGGCTATGGCGGCCCACGTGCTCGAGCGCGTTAGGGGCGGAGACATCGTCTGCCTGCACGACGCGGGAGGGTTCCCGGACACGCCGGAACGGGTCACGGCGTGCCTGCGCGACCTGTTGCCGCGGCTATCGGGCTCAGGTCTCGCGGCCGCGACTCTCTCCGAGGTGCTTGTGGGTCCCTGACTCCTTGCCCCAGTTCGCCAGGCACTGGGCGCGCGACATCCACAGCTCGGTCACCTCGCGCGGCGTACCGTCCCTCGCGATGACACGACCCGAGCCCTGTGGGTGCGCGTGTGCCACGACCCTGCGGATCCACCAACTCAGCAATCGGCGTCGCCAGGCGGGGCACAACTCGCGGACCTCGAACCGGCCGGGGCCCGCTTGCTCGGGGAAGATACTCACGCCATAGGCCGCTACGACGTCCTCAAACCTTGCCTCAGACGGCCACGCGTCTGCAAGCGCTCTCAAAGAGTGCATCAACAACACGGCGTAGGCCAGCCCGATGCGGCGGATGTCATCGTGGTCCCGATGAAGCCGAGCCACTCGCTCGTTGCTTAGGTGCAGCTCGACCACGCGGTCACCGCGCCTGACCTGGGTTCCATCGGACAGCCGAAAGCCCGGCCCACGGTACACCCGGAACGCCAGTCGGAGCGCGATGTCGGCCGCGTCGGGCACGAGTGGCTCGATATGGTACATGCGCTCAAAGAGCCGCTCGATCAGCCCTGACATGCCGGTCGCCTCTCATCTCAGCCAGCGCATTATGTGCGATGTGGCGGGTGGGGCGTCAACAGCCCCGTTGGAGCAAAGGCCCGCGCACGCTACAATGGCCGCGACATCCTGCCGGAGGTAGACGCATGAGTTTCCCCATGACGGAGATCGGCGGCTTACCGATCTCCCGCCTGATGATCGGCTCGAACACGTTTCACGGCTACTCCCACTTTTCGGGAGCGAGGGACCGCTGGCTCCGTGAGTACTTCAACCGGGACAGGATCTACGAGGTTATGGAGTTCTGCGCGCGGCAGGGGCTTAACGCCACCATCGCGCTTCAGCGCCAGGACTACGCGGACATCATGGCCGAGGTAGAGCGGGCGACGGGACAGCACATCGTGTACATCGCGACCCCTGCCGGCCCGACGCTTGACGACCTGAAGCGCGGGATCCGCGAGGCCGCCGACATCGGCTGCGAGATGTGCTGGCCCCACACGAGCTGGACGGACGTGCGGGTGCTGCCACCCGAGAACCGCATCCACGAAGGCCCGGAGGCGGTCGAGTACATCCGCGAATGCGGTATGATCCCCGGCTGGAGCACGCATCGACCTGAGACCATCGCGGTGTCCGACGCGGCGGGGTACGATGTCGCCGGTTACGTTCAGATCTTCAACCCCATCGGCTTCCTTTGCCCCATCGAGACAGACTGGGCCGCGAGCGTCATACGCAATGCCAAGCACCCGTGCGTGCTCATCAAGCCCCTCGGCGCCGGCCGCGTGATGCCCCCCACCGGGCTCGGGTTCGTGTACGCCAACTGCAAGCCCGGCGACACGGTGGTCATCGGCATGATGTCCGTGCACGAAGCCGCGGAAGACATCGAGATCGCCCGGGCGTCCATCGAGCAGCGCGATCCCCAGATCGAGCTGCAGATCACCCGCAGCAAGGCGGCGATCGCGTCGGTCGTGAAGGGCGAGTAGCCGGGTTCCCCGCGGGTCGAGGCCCGCGGGTCTTTGTGGAAGGGGCGATCCGCGAGCGGATGCCTTGGGTCAGCGCGGAACAAGCGATCGGGGCCGCGGGCCGCGGCGAGATAGTGATCGTCACCGACGATGAGGATCGCGAGAACGAGGGCGACTTCATCATGGCGGCCGAGAAGGCGACGCCCGAGGCCATCAACCTGATGGCCACAAAGGGCCGGGGCCTGATATGCGTGCCCGTCTCAGCGGCTGTCGCTCAGCGCCTGGAGCTCCCGCCGATGGTCGCGCACAACACTGAGGTCAATCGCACAGCCTTCACGATCTCGGTGGACGCGGTCCACGGCACCACGACCGGCGCATCCGCGTTCGACCGAGCCGCCACGATCCGCGCCATCGCCGATCCGTCCGCCAAGCCGTCCGACTTCCGGCGCCCCGGGCACGTGTTCCCGCTGCAGGCCGCGAGCGGGGGCGTGCTCCAGAGGGCCGGGCACACCGAAGCGGCCGTCGATATGGCCCGCCTAGCCGGTCTGGAGGCAGCCGGGGTTCTCTGCGAGATCATGGACCACGACGGGAGAATGGCACAGCTCCCCATCCTCGAGGCGCTCTCTGAGGAGATGGGCGTGGGGATCTGCTCCGTTCGCGACTTGATCGCCTACCGCCACAAGAACGAGAAACTGGTGCGACGCGTCGAGTCGGCACGGCTGCCCACGAAGTACGGCGTGTTCGAGATCATCGACTACCAAACGCTCGTGGGCTCGACTCCGTACGTTGCACTGGTGTGTGGCGACATCCCGGGCGATGAACCGCTGCTCGTGCGCGTGCATTCGGCGTGTGTGACCGGCGAGGTCTTCGGCTCGCTCAGGTGCGACTGCGCGGGACAGCTCGAGCGTGCGATGCGGATGATCTGTGACGAGGGCAGGGGAGTCATCGTCTACATCCTCAGCCACGAGGGTCGCGGCATCGGGCTGCCGATGAAAATCGCCGCCTATCATCTGCAAGACGAGGGCGCCGACACCGTCGAAGCCAACGAGCGGCTGGGCGTTCCCGCCGACATGAGGGACTACGGCCTCGGGGCACAGGTGCTGGTCGACCTCGGTGTGAAGCGTATGAGGCTGCTGACGAACAACCCGCGCAAGCTCGTGGCCCTCGAGGGCTATGGCCTCGAGATCGTCGAGCGCGTCCCGATCGAGATGGAGCCGACCCCGGAGAACGTGGCCTACCTTAGGGCAAAGGTGGAGAAGCTCGGTCATGAGCTGACGCTGACGGACACTGCCGAGGGGGAAGGAAGGTGACGGCCATGACTCAGCCGCCGTGGGCCACCACGTCCAACTCATTCCAAGGCTACCGCATCGCCTGCTACCTGGGAGTCGTCCGGGGCCTGACGGTCAGGTCGCCCGGGCTCGGCGGCGCGCTCTCTGCCAGCCTATCCGCCCTCGGCGGCGGACGCGTCGACCAGTACATCCAGTTGTGTGACCAGGCCCGCGAGGAAGCCTTTCAGGCGATGCTCGCACACGCGACCGCGCTCGGAGCGAACGGAGTCGTGGCCGTCCGCTACGACGCGGGCGAGATCGGCAGCCAGGGCCTGAGCGAGGTGTTGTGCTACGGCACCGCGGTCGTGATCGAGCCGGCCGAGTGAGGATCTAGGCGGCGGAGGCTGCTTCTTGCGCGACACCGCGCGACAACTGATGGCCCTCTGCGCGGCGTTGCTCGTCGTCAGCGCTCTGCTCGCCGTGGCTACAGCGTGGCACACCGGGTGGGAGCGGTGGCCGTTCATCGGCCCTGAGAACCTGGCCGGAATCCTGCGGCAGTCCGCGACCTTCCTCGTCCTCTCCGTCGGCATGACCCTGGTCATTATCTCGGGTGGGATCGACCTCTCCGTCGGCTCCGTGATGGCGCTCGGAAGCGTGCTTGTCGCGCTGGCGCTCCGGGGTGGGGCATCCGTCCCCCTTGCGGTCGCGGCCGGCGTCGGCGGAGCAACGGTGTGCGGACTTGTCAACGGGGTCGTTTCCGTGAAGGGGCGCATCCCATCCTTCATCGTCACCTTGGGCATGATGCTTGTCGCACGAGCGCTGGCCTTCGTGATCGCCGGGGGCGAGACGATCTACGTCGGCTCTGAGTCCGCCGCGGTGAGGTCGCTGCCCCTGATCCTTCCGGCAGTGGTCGTCCTGCTGGGGTGGGTGGTGCTCGATCGGACGCGGTTCGGGCGCGGGCTCTACGCTGTGGGAGGCAACGCCGAGGCGGCCAGACTGTCGGGCCTGCGCGTCGATGCGCTGCGGATAGGCGCCTTCGCCATCTGCGGCGCGACCGCGGGCCTCGCGGCCGTGATCCACTGGGCCCGCAGTGGCACGGGGAGCAACCTCACCGGCGCGAACGCTGAGCTCGACGCCATCGCGGCGGCTGTCATCGGAGGCACAAGCATCGTCGGGGGAGAAGGACACGTCCTCGGCACGCTCCTCGGCGTCTTGCTCATGAGCGTGCTGCGCAACGGCCTTGTGCTCTTCGAGCTCTCCGATGAGCTGCAGAGACTCGTCATCGGCATCGTGATAGTGGTCGCGGTGTTCATCGACAGGCTTCGCGCCCGCGGCCGAACGCACTCTTAGCGCCGGCGTCTCGCCGGTCTATGGGGCAGGCGTCTCGCCTGCCGCCTGTAGGAGGGATCGCCATGCGCCATGCGCTGTTCCTCGCCCTGATCGCCCTAGCCGCCGTCGCCGTCGTTGCGGGTTGCTCCCGGAAGACCCCACCGTCGTCCGGTACGACCCCCAAGTTCGGAGGAGGCGTGCCAAAGGACCTTCGGTTCGACATCCCGTCGGCTGAGTCGGGCTCGGCCGTGACGAAGGCGTCGAAGGCGTACCGCGTCGCGCTCATCATGAAGGCCGCGAGCAACCCGTTCTTCGCGACCATGCAGAAGGGCGCCGAGAAGGCGGCTTCGGAGCTGGGGATCGAGCTCCTTGCTCAGACCATCACCGACGAGTCGTCCGACCAGCAGCAGATGGATATCGTCGATTCGATGGTCAGCCAGAAGGTCGACGCCATCCTCATCGCGCCCGCCAACTCGAAGTCGCTCGTCGAGCCACTGCTCGCCGCGCAGAAGGCGGGTATCGCGGTCATCAACGTCGACAACCGCCTCGATCCCGACACCGTCAAGACCGCCGGGCTCAACCTGGTCGCCTACGTCGGCGCGGACAACGAGGAGGGAGGGCGGCTGGCGGGCGAGCACCTCTGCAAGCTGCTCGGTGGGAAGGGCAGCGTGGCGATGCTCGAGGGCCGCAGGGGCGTCGACAACGCCGAGGCCCGCAAGCGCGGGTTTCTGAAGGCTTGCGAGGCGCACCGCGACATCAAGGTCGTCGCCTCAGACTCAGCCGACTGGGACATCGCGAAGGGCCAGAACAAGTTCGCGGCGATGATGTCCGCCCACCCCGAGATCCAGGGCCTGTTCTGCGCGAACGACAACATGGCCGTCGGCGCGATCGCGGCGATCAAGGAGAAGGGCAAGGCGGGCTCGATCATCGTCGTCGGCTACGACAATATCGAGGCAGCCCAGACGGCGGTCAAAGAGGGGACGCTCGCCGGCACCATCGAACAACACCCTGACCTGATGGGCTTCGAGGCGGTCAAGACTGCCGTCGCGCACCTGGAGGGCGAGCAGGTCAGGAGCGAGACCATGGTGCCGCTGGAGGTCATCACGAAGGACAAGCTGTAGGGTCGGCGCGAGTGTGCGTGTAGCGCGACCTCGGAGCTCACCGCGCCGCGCGGCATGGGGCTCGGGTGTGTACTGGGCCCATGGGTGAATCGGGGCGCGAGTGGCTGGCTGTCTCGACTCGGCCCCATGGGCCCGGCGCGGGCCTCGACCGGGTTGGGAGGAGGCACCATGCGATGACAGGGCGACGCGCGTTCACCCTCGTCGAGCTCCTCGTGGTCATCGCGATCATCTCCGTCCTTGCCGCCATCCTCTTTCCCGTCTTCGCCAAAGCAAGGGAGAAGGCAAGGCAGACTCAGTGTCTCAGCAATGTGCGGCAACTCGGCACGGCCGCCATGACGTACGTCTCGGACTACGGGGAGGAGTACCCCCTCGGCTGCGGGGTGGACGTATGGGGCCGGGGCTACTACCTGTACTATGCCCGCGTGCCGGTACAGGCGACCAATCCCGAGGACGGCTCACAGGTGATGAACTCCCTGCAGCCGTACATCGGGGGCACACAGATCTACGCTTGCCCGAGCCAGCCTCGCTGGCAGGTGGACTCAGGTGTGCTGGTCGGCTACGGCTTCAACGGGCTGCTGAGCGCACGGGACGACGAGACGGTCCAGTCGCCGTCGAAGTGCTTCATGTGGTGCGAGAACGGGCGCAACCACACGGGCGCCGCGCTCAGCAACGCGGTGCCTGTGACCTATCCGAGTGGGGGTACGACGAAGGGCACCGCCTTCCAAACCTGGCGTGCGTCGGGCGCGGCGACCGCACGCATGGAGTACTGGGGCGACGTGACCGACCCGCCGAGAGCGACCACCCACAACGGCGGCCAGAACTACTGCTATTGCGATGGGCATGCGAAGTGGATCGCCGAACCCAGCGTGAACGGTACCTGGGAACGACTCAAGCCGGACGGCACTTGGGAGAACGACGGATTCCGGATCATCACCTATGGAACCGGCGGCTACTGCCCCTACCGCTACTGTCCGGACGTGGAGCTCTGAGCATCCGGTACGCGAAGGGTGTGGACCCGGGCGATGACCACACCAGTCTCGATGGCGGCAACCGTCTGCCTGCCCATGGCGACCTGTTCGGTCGTCTCCTCCCGCCGCAGGACCGGCGAACGCGTGGCTACGAGCGACGCGCCCGGTAGGCCCACGACGCCGGCGAACACGAAGAGGGTCGGTGCCTCAGCGGGTGAAGGGGGCCTGGTGCGAGTGGAGAAGGGGCCCAGTCGGTAGCAGGACCGACGCCCAACCTGCGCACGCGCGGTGAGCGTGCGCGGTACATAGCGGCCGGTCCCGCGTAATCCCCTACCTGAGTCAGGAAGGGGACGAGAGGACGGAACGTGGAGCTCCGCAATCTGCCCCTGGACAAGCCCCAGCCGGACGCCGCGGCATTCGTCGCGCAGATACGCGGCGAGAGAGTGCTCGCCAGGCCGCCGCTGGTCGAGTACATCGTCGACCCTGTTGTTATGAAGCCGATCGTCACCGACCTCCTCGGCCGGGAATGGGTCGAGCCCGCGGGCGACCGGGCGTCGCTCGATCGCTCGCTCGACAACTTCATCGCCTTCTGGCTCGGAATGGGTTACGACTTTGCGCGCCTCGAGATCGGCCTACCGTTCCCGCGCGGGTCTGTCGTAGGCGCCGACGCAACGATGGCCGGGGGGCAGAGAGCCTGGTGGGACGAGCATCGGGGCGCGATCGCGAGCTGGGCCGACTACGAGGCGTACCTGTGGCCCGATCCCGCCGACGTCGACCTCTACGTGCTCGAGTACGTGTGCTCGCATCTGCCGGACGGGATGGGCTTCATCACCTGCCACGGCGGCGGCATCTACGAGCATCTCTCGGCCCTGCTTTCGTATGAGCAGCTCGCGTATCTCCTGCACGACGACCGCGAGCTCGTGGGGGCCGTCGCGGACAGGGTCGGCGGCCTCCTCCGCGACTACTACAAGCGGATCCTGGAACTGCCGAACCTCTGCATGATCCTGCAGGGCGACGACATGGGGTTCCGCACGGGCACGCTGATAGGCCCCGATGACCTGCGCGAGTTCGCTCTCCCGTGGCACAAGCGCTTCGCCGCGCTCACGCACGCGGCCGGGCTGCCCTATTGCCTCCATTCATGCGGGTACGTTATCCCGATCATGGATGACCTGATCGAAGATGTCGGGATCGACGGCAAGCACAGCTTCGAAGACGCGATCGTGCCGGTGACGGAGTTCCACAAGCGCTATGGAGGCCGGATTGCCAGCCTCGGGGGCGTGGATGTGGACCTGCTCAGCCGAGGCACGGAGGAAGCTATCCGGAAGCGCGTCCGCAACATCGTCGAGACATGCGGCCCGATGGGTAGGTACGCTCTCGGATCCGGGAACTCCATCCCCAGCTATGTGCCGGTGCAGAGCTACCTGGCGATGATAGACGAGGCGCTCGACGCTCGCTGACAAGCCAAGGCCAGCGTTGCCGCGCGGCATTTCAGGCGTAACAGTGGCGTGTAGGGCCTTTCCCGCCAGGCCCGCTGGAGGCTGCTCGACATGATGGCGAGGCTGCAAGGCATCGCGGAGCGATACGCGGATGACTGGGACTCGATAGGCTGGACGATAGGCGTGGTCACCGGGCTCGTGTTCCTCGGGTTGGTGCTCTGCCTTGTCGACCAGTCTTATCCGTGGGGCTGCCCGGTCGGGGCCAAGACGCCGTGGTGGCTGGCTGTCGCAGGTGTCCTGGCGGTCGCGGTGCTGGCGGCCTGGTGTCTCGCGGACGCCGGAGTGTACTCGCTGCCTGCATGGCGGATGGTCCTAAGCGCGCTCGTTGTTCCTCTTCTGTGGTTTCTCGGGGTGGGCAGAGCGACCACGGCGGCTCCTCTGTCATGGTTGTCATTCACAGCAGCCTGGGTGTGCCACATGCAGCAGACGCGCGAGATCATGGGCCAGTGGTGGAAGGCACCCCAGGGGCACTAACGCCCAAGCAGCGACGCCACCAACGCCCTAACGTCCGCCGCGATCTCCTCCGATGGCCGGAGCGCGCCGCCCGGGGCGCAGTGGACCACCCTCCAGTTTCCTAGGTTGCCAGCCAACCACTGGTAGCACACTCGCACCGCTGACAGGTACTCCGTGTCGCGCTCGTGGATGTCGGCCGCATCGGGATCGGACGCCGCGGCCGCCGAGCGGCCTCGCCTGAGGCCCACGGCGGTCTCCACCGGCAGGTCGAGCAGGATCACAAGGTCCTCTTGAGGGATCCCATGAACCTCGAACTCGAGGCGGTGGATCCAGTCGGCGAACTGCGGGAGCGCGCCGAATGGCAGCTTCGCGCCCTGATGCGCGGCGTTTGACCCGACGTACCTGTCGACGACCACTAGGTCTTTCACGTGCAGCGCATCGCGTAGTGCCGGGGCCGCCTCGAGCCGGTCTCCCGCGTAGGGCAAGGCGCTCAGATAGGGGCTCTGAGCACCCACTTCACCGAACTCGCCGCGCAGGTAGCGGCCCACCAGTTCCCCATAGAAGCTGCCTGAGTACCGCGGAAACGCGAACTGAGTGACCCGCAGTCCCGCGCCCCGGGCCCACTCCGCCAGCAGCGCCGCCTGGGTGCCCTTGCCGGACGCGTCGATCCCCTCGAGCGTTACGAGCTTGCCCACGGCCATCGGCGTCCTGTCCGCCTCGCCCCCTGGGATCAGCCGCTTCAGCGGACGCGGCCCGCCGTCCTGCAGACGCGTCACGCGAGGCTCACGGAATCCGGCGGGAGGTTCAGTATGAGGCCCCTCCCCCGAACAGGCTCGATCAAGCCCTTGACCGCCTCGGCGCCGGCCGTGGAGCGAATCCGCCCCAACAGCAGCCTCTTGTGGTACCCGATCTGTCCCGGCTCGACTGGCAGCCCTTCGTTCCACATCGCCTCATACAGCTCGTCCCATGACACGCACTCGCTCGGACGCCTGGCGAGCGCGAAGAGCAGGTCGAACTGCAGCTTCGTGAGGGGCACGATAGCGCCGCGGAAGAGCGCCTCGTTGGGGCGGCGGATCTTAACCTCGAGGACCGGCTTGTCGACCGGGGGAGGGGCGGGCAAGGCCCCGAGAAGCTGCCCCGCCTCCCACCACCGCGCCCGCTCCGCGGCCTGCCGGGCCACCCGCGCGCGGCGCCAGAGCGGCCGAGCCAGCCACGCGGGCACGACCTCGGCTATCCGCTCCGGCCCGGCGGCGAGGAGCGCCTCCGCGCTCTCGAGCCCCTCCCGCGCGAGCGCGAGCAGAGAGTCGCGCGGCATTCCTCGCGGCGCGATCGCGCCGATGCCCGCCGCCCCCGCCGGGGTCCCCGAAGCCAGTCGACGCGACAGGTCGTCGACCGTGGCCAGCAGCGCGGCGGCCTCCGGCCGGAGCGCCTTCAGCACGCGCCGGACCGCCTCAACGAGGCGCCCCACCTCCTGCGATAGGCGCGCGATCCCCCCCGCGAGGACGCGATGTGTCCGCTCGACGTCGGCTGTGTGCATGTTGGAGATCCAGTCCTGCAGGATGACGGCCCTCCTGGCCGCCTCCTCACCGGGAGGATCGGCGAGCGCGCGGTCGCCCTCGAGCATGAGCCTGCGCGCGTACTCGGCGCTGTACCGCCGCGCCTCTCGCTCGCGTGCCGACAGGGGAGTGAAAGGCACTTCGGCCGCGCCGGGACTGCGGCACACTGCACACAGGACCTCCAGCGGATCGGCGCCGTCACCGACCTCGCGAGTCCACTCCGCGAGCGCCTCCATCGCGGGCGGATGAAGCCCGAACACCGCCGCGACGCGGCCGAGCTCGGTCGGGCTCCCGTCGTCCTCCACCAGGCCCGCCGACCTGAGTGCCTCGAGCGCGTCGCTTGCGTCGTCCGGCCCGATGGCGCCGGGAAGCGGCGTCCCCGACGAGTCCCGGGGGGCCGCGCCGTCGTCGCAGGCTACCCGCAGCAGCCACAGCGGCAGCCCCCGGCAGTCGAGCGTCGGCGTGGCGTCGGGCGGCGGGTCGCCGGCGTAGGCATCCAGTAGCGCGTCCCGCTCCAGCGGCGCCGCGGCCACGAGGAGCGCCCTGCCGAACTGCCTCTCCGCGTCGACGCCGAGCCGCCCCGCACGCCCTGCCATGGCGTCGAACTCGGGTCGCGCAAGCACCGTGGGCGCCCACTCTCCTCCACGTGTGCGCCATCTGCGCGGATCTACCAGCACGGTGTCGGCGGGCACGTTGACCCCCATCGCCAGCGTCGACGTGGCACAGAGCGCGCGCAGCTCGCCCGCGTGCGCGGCGTCCTCCACAAGCGCGCGAAGCTCCGTGCACAGGTCGCCGTGATGGAACGCGACGCCACGCGGCAGAAGCTCGGCCAGCCGCTCGCCGGCCACAGTCTGAGGCAGGCGCGCCAGGCGAGACAGTGCGTTCTCCGCGGGGTGGTCGTCCAGGGCCTCCGCCAGGCTCAGCGCAAGACGGTGGCACTCGGCCTTCGACGGCACGAAGCACAACACCCGCTCACCGTCTTGCGCGAGGGCGAGGACCGCGGCCCGCATCTCCTCCCGACGGCGGTCGTCCGCATCGAGCCAGTCCCAGTCGCCGGGCACCTCGTGCACCACGGTCTCTCGAGCCCATAGCCCAGCGTCGTCGCGGTAGTGCAGCGTACCCCCGAAAAGCACACCCCGCCTGAGCGGCACGGGTCGCCTGTGGTCCACCAGAGCGGGCAGGTCGAGCCGCCGCGCGAGGTCGTCCGCCTGCTCGAGCGACGCGCTCAGGCCGATCACCTGGGGGCCCTCCGGCTTGGGCCGCCGCCGGAGGCAGCGGAGCACCCACTCCACGTGCCACCCGCGCGATGAGTCCGCGATCGTCTGCAGCTCATCGAGCGCGACCAGCCCCACGCCGTCGAGGTACCCGGGGGATGAGACGAGAAGCGATGCAAGCTTCTCGTACACGACGACCGCGACGTCGTAATCGCGCCGCCGCAGGGCCCAGTCATGCTCGCGCCGATCCCGCGTGCCGGCCACGACGCGAAGGCCCAGCTCGCCGTAGGCCTCCTCCAGCGCGGCGACCTTCTCCTCGACGAGCGCCCGCGTCGGCAGGGCGAGCAGCGCCCGCCGTCCCTGCGTCACGGAACGGAGGGCCGCGAGCTCGGCGACCAGCGTCTTCCCCGCCGATGTCGGGGCGAACACCAACATGCTCCGTCCGGTGAGCAGCCCGAACTCGCTCACCGCACGCTCCTGCACGGGTAGAAGGTCGGGTCCGTACCGCGCTTCGAGCGCGTCGAGCAGGTCGCTCGACAGCCCGAACGCTTCCAGGCTGCGCATCCTCATCGTCATCACCGAACACATGATAGCGAAAAGATGTTTGCTATGCAAGGGTCATCTGCCAGGTCGCGCCGTGCCGAGCCGAAATCCGCCCCGCAGGGACACCACTGCCGCCCGGCGAACAACAAGACATGCGGGTCTCACCCGCACATCACGCTGCCGAGGGGGCAGACCGATGAGGATTGTTACCGTCACAGCCGCCCTTGCCTGGGCCACGGCATCCTACGCCATCACGCCGGGCTTCGGCGGCGATACGCGCCAGGCAATGGACCAGGCCCAGAAGGAAGGCAAGCTCATCTTCGTGTACTTCCATCAGGACGGGTGAGGGCCTTGCGCCAATGTTGAGGCGGTCTGCCTCAGCCAACCCGAGTTCCAAGCAGCTTCCTCCGCATACGTTCTCCTCGAGGTGAACCCGACAGAGCACGCCAACGCCTTCCAGGCCTACGGCATCAGAGGCACTCCCGGCTTCGTGGTAACCGATGCAGGCGGCACCGCGCTGGTGGACGACGACAAGATGAGTGGCGTCGTTCGCGGCGGCGGCCCGCCGCAGCAAGTGGCGACTGAGATGCTCGGCTACGCGGCACAGCGGGCCGCCGGCGGACAGGTCGTCACCGACCCCGCGACACTGGCCGCTCTCCAGGACATCCTGTCTGCCTCCGGCGCGGGCGACAAGGCCAAGGAGCTGCTCGAGTCAGCCCTGAAGTCACCCGACGCCTCCGATGAGCAACTTCGCGGCCTGCGGCTGTTGAAGGCGCTCGAGGCGCGCCTCGGCGGCGATCCGGCCGCTGGGCTCAAGCTACTGGGCGAGGCCTATCCCGAGCTTACCTGCGCCGAGCCCGCGGCGCCCGTGCCCGACCTCGTCGCTCCGTTCACCGTGAAGGCGGGCGACAAGACGCTCGGGACGCTGTCGAGCGCTCTCGACATCGCGACCGCCGCGAGGGTGCTGTCTTTCGCGGCCGCCCATGGCAAGGACACGGTGTCCGCGGCGAGCGTACCTGCGGACGATCTGGTGGGTTGCCTGGCGTACGCGGTGGCCTTTGGCGACAGCGCCCTCGCGACCGCGTGCCTCGACAAGATCGGCGACGGTCACGACCTCAAAGCGAGCGACCTTGCACACGCCGGGTTCCTTCGAGGGTGGATGCTGGCATCCGCGGGCAAGGACTCTCTGAAGGACGCCACCGACCAGCTCGCGACAGTGGCGCGTAGCTACCCCGGTGAGCCGTTCGCCCCGGACGCGCTCGTGATCCTGGCGAAGGCCGCCGAGAAGGCGGGAGATACGAAGACAGCCGGAGACGCGAAGTCCCTGGCCAAGCAGATCTACGGCGACAGGCTGCCGAAGCGGCTCAAGTAGGGACGACTGCCCCGGAGGGTTGGGGTGAGGGCTGTCCAGCGACAGCGGCTTCACGCGTCCTGGTGGCCCTCACCCGCCGTGGCAGCAGGGGCGGTCCAACGTGGCCGCCCAGCCAACTGCGCCTCAGGCTAGGTGATGGCGCCCCTGCTCGGCTCTGGTACCACACAGGCTCGATCCCGCCAGGCATGAGTCCACGCATCCCCGCCGACCCTCAGTACTTCCGCTCCTCCGGTTGCCACTTCGTCATGGTGACGGCCTTCTTGTCAAGCCCGGCCGAACCGTCCGGCTGGCGCCACGCGAGCGTGTGATGCAGCCAGTCGGCGTCATTCCGCTTCGGGTGATCGACCCGGTAGTGGCTCCCGCGGCTCTCCGTGCGAGTGAGCGCCCCGAGCGCGATGGTCTCGGCGAGTTCCAGCTTGTGCTCGAGCTCCAGCGCCCGCAGCAGGTCGAGGTTGTATCGCCAGCCCTTATAGGACAACCTGATCCGGTTGAACTGGTCCCGCAGCTCCCCTATCCGCCACCGCGCCGAGCTCAAGTCCGCCGCCGTGCGGAAGATCCCCGCCTTCCCGATCATGACGTCCTTCAGGCCCGCGCGGATCGCACCTGGCGTCTCGGTCCCGTGCGACTCCAGGATGCTCCTCACGCGCTGGCTCTGGAAGTGGAGCTCAATGCCGAGCGCGTCACCCTCGTCGCGCCACTCGCGGCCTGACACGTACTGACTCGCGCTCTGGCCCGCAATGGCACCGAAGACGACGGTCTCGAGGAGCGAGTTGCCGCCGAGCCTGTTCGCGCCGTGCACTGAGACGCAGGCCGCCTCGCCTGCGGCATAGAGCCCCGGCAGGTGCGGGCACGCGCAGGTGGGATCGACGTCGATCCCACCCATCGAGTAGTGCTGACCGGGCTGGATCGGAATTGGCTTGTCGATGGGGTCGATACCGGCGAACTGTATACAGATCTCGCGGATGCCGGGGAGCCGTTCCATGATCAGGTCCCGGCCCAGGTGGGTGAGGTCGAGGTGCACGTACCCACCCTCAAAGCCGCGCCCCTCGTTGATCTCAGTCTGGATGCAGCGCGACACTATGTCGCGCGGCGCCAGCTCCGGTTGGTCCATGGACACGTAGTTGAACATGAACCTCTCGCCGCTGCGATTCCGCAAGTACCCACCCTCGCCTCGGCAGCCCTCCGTCATGAGTATGTTCGTCCCGACCAGCGAGGTGGGGTGGAACTGGACGAACTCCATGTCCTTGAGCGGCACACCGGCCCGGTAGGCGATCCCCATCCCGCTACCTGTGTTGATGACGGCGTTCGTGGACCGTCCGTAGATGCGCCCGTAACCACCGGTCGCGAGCACCACGGCCTGACAGGGGAACGCTCGCAGCTCGCCGGACAGCACGTCCGCGGCAACTATCCCCACCACGCGCTCGGCGGTGCGTCCGATCGCGATGAGCTGCCATTCGTTGATGAACTCGATCTGGCGCTTCACGCACTGCTCAAACAACGTGTGGAGCATCACGTGACCGGTGCGGTCGGTCGCGTAGCATGTGCGCGGGAACCCTCCTCCACCGAACGGGCGCTGCGCGATCCGCCCGTCATCGAAGCGGGAGAACGGGCACCCCCAGCCCTCCATCTCGATGACGGTGTGAGGCGCTTCCCGCGTCATCACTTCGACGGCATCCTGATCGGCCAGGTAGTCCGAGCCCTTGACCGTGTCGTAGGCGTGGCGCTCGGGGCTGTCATCCTTGCCGTCGGGGTGGTTGCCAAGGGCCGCGTTCACGCCTCCCTGCGCCGCGCCCGAGTGCGACCTGACCGCGTAGACCTTGGTGAGCACAGCCACGCGCGCTCCCGCGTCGTGGGCCGCGATCGCCGCGCGCATCCCCGCGAGCCCGCCACCTACGACTATCACCTTATGGGGGTGACCCATCGATATCACATCCGTTCAGCCCGAGTGCCGAGCGCGTCAGCCGCTAACGATGTGCGTGAGGAACAGGTACCCGCCTATCGCGACGAGCGGAACAAACGCGGCCGCCATGATCGCGATGGACACGCGGTGGTGCTTGGCGAGTGACCCGAAATCGAGGATGGTGATCCTCAGGCCGTTGAGGCCATGAATGAGCAGCACGGCCATTAGCAGGGCCTCCAGCGGCTTGAAGAGCCACGCAGGCTCGGAGACCCTCGTCATCATGGCGTCGAACGCCTGCGGTCCCGACCGCACGCTGCCTATGACCGTGATGTGCATGAGGAGGTAGAACGCGATCCCGAGCCCCGTGACGCGCTGGAGCAGGAACAGCTTCATCCCGAGGTGCGGGTTCAGCAGGTGCTCGCGGTAGTACTGCAACAGCAGGTTGAGGACCTTCGTCATCTGGTGCTCCTCTCCGGGGTCATCGGCATCTTGCCGGCAGAGAGCGCCCGGGCTAGGCGGTCCTGAACCCCGCCAGGTGGTAGCCGATCAGGACGATCCCCGCCAAGCCGACAACCCAGAGCGCCGGGGTGAGCCAGGCGACCTTGCTTACTTTGGGGCTGTAGTCGTAGACGATGTTGCGCACCCCGTTGAGTCCGTGATACAGGCACAGGCCGGCGAGCATCATGTCCCAAAGCCAGCCGCTGGATCCCGTGGTGAGGGCCCTCGCCGCCACCGAGGCGAAGGACCACTCGGAATGAGCGAAGTGCCAGAAGATGAAGTGAGTGGCGATCCAAAAGGCAAGCAGAGCGCCGGTGACCCTTTGCAGGACCCACGGCATGAGCCCCGTGGGCCTCGGAATGGCGGTCAAGCTAAGCCCTCCCTATCGGTCCTTCGCACGCCCGGTCAGCCGGCGCCGCACCGTGCCCATCTTGAGGTGTGCGATCGACGCGGTCGGATTGAGTGACTTGGGGCAGACCTCGACGCAATTGTAGGCGGTGTGGCAGCGCCACACGCCGTGCTCCGAATCGGCCTCCGCGAGCCTGTCCGCCGCGGCTAGGTCCCTTGTGTCCGAGTAGAACCTGTCAACCTTCAGAAGCAGCGCGGGCCCGAGGTACTGCGGGTCGGTGTGGGTGAACGGGCATGAGGCGTGGCAGCAAGCGCACAGAATGCACTCTACGAGGTCGTCGAGTCGCGCGCGCTCCTCCGGAGACTGAACGCGTTCGCCGTCCCCGAGAGGCGTCTCGTTGGCGAGCCACGGCCGGATCCTCTCGTACTTCGCCCAGAAGCCCGTCATGTCTACGACGAGGTCGCGGACGATCGGAAGGTGGTACAACGGGCGCACCACCACCTCGTCGCCCATGTCCGACATCTGCGTCGCGCACGCCAGACGGTAGTGTCCGTTGATGTGCATGGCGCAGGACCCGCAGACCGCGCCCCGGCACGCGTAGCGGAACCCAAGGCTGCCGTCCTCGTGCTCCAGGATGTGGAACATGGCCTCGAGAACCGTGAGGCCCGGTCTCACCGGCACGTCGAAGTCGTCGAAGTAACCCTTTGCATCGAACTCGGGATCGTACCTGAAGACCGACACGCGCGCCATGGAACACTCCTCCAGGCCAGTCGCCAACAAGGGGAGGATTATCCGGCCACCCCGGCGTCTCCTCCCGCTTTGGCCGTGAAGGGCTGTCGAACGGCCGCATCGAACAACGCATAGAGGGACGGGCACACAGAGGAGCAATGGAGAAGCCGGTCGACAAAGACGCGTCGCCCGAGCTGGTTGGGGCGCCGATCACCCATAGCCCCGGCCGCATACTGTCAGCCGCCGCCAGGATGGGGGTCACCCCCAGAGCGCTCGCCATCACGGCGATCCTCACGCCCTTCAACGCCTGGTGGCTCTATGAGATGCAAGAGGTCTGGTACGTGGGGAACCCCACGATCCTGTCCCTCTACTTCAACGTCGTCTTCATCCTCTGCATCCTGGTCGTGGCCAACCTCATTCTCCGCCGCGTCGCCCCGCGTTGGGCCTTCAGCCAGGCGGAGCTGCTGGTCATCTACACGCTGCTGTCGATCACCACCTCGTGCGCGGCATATGACTTCATCCACTGGTTCGTCCCCGACATCGCGGGTGTGGCCTACCGGGCGACGCCGGAGAACCGCTGGAAGGAGATCTTCTTCCAGTACCTGCCGCAAGACATGACGATGCGCGACCCGCAGAGCCTTAAGCTGCTGTACGAAGGCGGCGTGGGACCGCTTGGGTTCTACAAGCACCCGGACGCCTGGCAGCCGTGGGTTAGGCCCCTCGGCTGGTGGCTCGCCATGCTCATCATGATGTGGCTCGCGCCGCTCGGGCTCGCGGTGCTCTTCCGCCGGCGCTGGGTCGAGGTCGAGAGGCTGACCTTCCCCATCGTCCAGCTCCCCTTCGAGATGACCCGCGAGCGGTCGCGGATCTTCGTCGACAGCTCCTTCTGGGTTGTGCTCGGCATCGTCTGCCTCATCAACTTCACGAACGGAATGAAGGTCCTGAAGCCGGCTTGGCCGGCGTTCCCCGTGAAGGTCGCGTGGGATCCGGGCGGCGCCAAGGCCTTCGACATCAGTCAGGCCTTCACGATGCGGCCCTGGAATGCGGCCGACCGTATCAGCCTGGCCTTTTACCCCATCATCATTGGCCTGGGGCTGTTGCTGCCCACCGAGCTGGCCATCTCGTGCGTTGTCTTCTTCTTCGTCTTCAAGGGCCAGCAGGTAGGGGTAAGCTGGCTCGGCATCCAAGGCAAGCCCGAGTTCCCGTTCCTTAAGGAGCAGTCCCTCGGCGGCTACCTTGGCATCCTTATCTTCGCGCTGTGGATCGGGCGGGCGTACTACGCCGACATGGCCCGCCGGGTGCTCCACAAAGACCCGGAGCGCGACGCTGGCGAGCCCACGAGCTACAGGTTCGCCACGATCCTCTTCGTGGTCTGCTTCGTCGGCGTCGTGCTGATCTCGATGAGCGCCGGGCCCGCCGGCATGAAGCTGGGTACCGGCATGAACTGGTGGCAGGCGATCTTCCACTGGGCCATCTACTACGTGCTGACACTGGTCTGCGGACGCATCAGGGCGGAGATGGGACTGCCCGCGCACGAGATAGAGCGTCTCGGGCCGCTGGTTCTGCTGGGGAACACCTTCGGGGTCATGCGCGGCGGGAAGGTGAGCGAATCCGCGGTGAGGAGCCTGACCGCGTGCAGCATCTTCTTCGGCATCACGCGCGGGATGCGGTCCATCGCCTTCCCGCACCAGGTCGAGGGCCTGCAGCTCATGGGCCGCTGCGGAGGCGACCAGAAGCGCCTGTTCAAGGCCATGTTCGCCGTGGTCGTGTTCGGCATGATCGCGGCCTGGCTGGTCTACCTGCCCACGGTCTACCACTACGGCGCGGGCACGGGCAAGATGAAGCAGTACTCCGACTGGCACACCTATGAGACGTACGGTCAGCTCGTGGGCTGGATCGAGGACCCCCACGGCCTCGCCTGGCACCGCGTCATCCCGACCGGCATAGGCTTGCTGTTCTACCTCACGTGCATGACACTGAAGATGCGAGTCGGATGGTGGCCGCTGCACCCGATCGGCTTCGCGCTTTCGACGACCTGGTACATGACGTACTGGTGGTGCCCGTTTCTCGTGGCTTGGATCGCGAAGACACTGGTGAGCCGCTACGCCGGGCATGCGGGGACGCGGAAACTGGTACCCATCGCCTTCGGCCTGATCCTTGGCGACATCATGAGCGGATGCGGCTGGACGATCTACGGGGCGCTCGTACAGAAGGAAGTCTACGCGTTCTGGAGCTAAGGCGCACTGCCCTCACCCCCGGCCCCTCTTGACCCTGCATCAGACCTGTGATAACAACCTGGCGGGCGGGCGGCGGACCGGCGGTGGACCTTGGATCGACGCGTCGTGGTGCAGAAGTTCGGCGGCAGCTCCGTCGCCGATGAGCAGGGCCGGTTCGCCGCGGCCCAACGGGTCATCGCAACCCGGCACAATGGCATGTGTCCGGTCGTCGTGGTGTCCGCGATGGGTCGCTACGGCGCGCCCTACGCCACCGACACGCTCATCACGTTCGCGAACTCGATCGGCCCCGATGTCGCCAAGCGCGAGCTCGATCTTCTCATGGCCTGCGGCGAGATCATCTCCACCGTCGTGATGGCCCACACCATTCGGCACCTCAGCGGGATCAGCACCATCGCGGTGACGGGCGGCCAGGCGGGCATCGTGACGAACTGGAGCTTCGGGTCCGCCAGGATCCAGCGCATCGACCCGGCCTACCTGGTGCACTGCCTGGAGCGCGAGAAGATACCGGTCGTGGCCGGCTTCCAGGGCATCACCGAGCAGGACGCTCATGGCGTCCACGGCGCGGTGACAACCCTCGGCCGCGGCGGGAGCGACACCACGGCGACAGCCTTGGGCGTCGCGCTCAATGCGGAGGCCGTGGAGATCTACACCGACGTTGACGGCGTCCTTACCGCGGACCCGGACATCGTCCCACACGCGCGCAGCCTGCCGACGATCTCGTACGAGGAGATCTGCGAGATGGCCTATCTGGGGGCGAAGGTGCTCCACTCGCGGGCCGCCGAAATGGCGATGCAGCACGAGCTCGCGCTGTGGGTCAAATCGACCAAGGGCAAGGGCCGGGGCACGCTTATCTGCCAGCACTGGGACAGCCACGACCCTAGGCGCGTCGTGACCGGCGTCACCCACTCAGGCGCCGTCACCCCGGTCACGCTACACGTGTCCGACGAGACCGACAAGCCCTATGTGGAGCACGAGCTCTGTCGACTGCTCGCGACGGCGGACATCCCCGTCTACCTGATCTCGACCACCCCGACCAGCATCTCGTTCGTCCTAGACCGCGCGAACGTGGAGAGGCTGCGGGCGGTGCTCAATGCCGTAGTGGTGCCCGTCAAGCGCCCGGCGGAGCGGGGCGTGCGGGTGTACATCGTGAAGGTGGGCGCCGGCTCGCCCACCTACGAAGTGCAGCGCCGCATGATCGAGAACGCGCCCGAGATGCACCCCGTGACGGTAAACGCCGGGATAGGCAACGAAGCGCGAATCGCATCGCTCATCGGGCTCGGACTGCAGGATACCCCGGGGATCGTGTCCCGGCTGGCGCGGTGCCTGGAGCAGGCGGGCATCGAGCCGATCCAAACAGCCGACTCCCGGATCTCGCTCAGCGTCCTCGTGAGCGACGCCCACGCGTCATCCGCCGTCAGCGCGCTGCACCGCGAGTTCATCGAGACTTAGGGCCGACCGGCAGGTCGCGTGCACCATCGCGGCTGCGCCGACACCCCCTATACCCTCACCTCTTCGGCCTTGATCCTGGCCTTGTCCGCCGTGCCGACGCCGAGCTGCTGCGCGCGGTCGAGCCAGCCGGGGCGGGGCAGGGGGCCCTGACCGCGCTCCTGGCGGCGCCGGTTGATCAGATCGAAGCCCACCGAGTCGAGCGCCACGGGGTCGGTCGCCACGAGCAGGGCGTTCTCCGTGACGATCTGGTCCTCGGGCGGGTACGGGCCGCCGTCGAAGCACGCCCTCGTGGCATCGACGACCACCAGGCGCTGGATCTGCTTCATCTTCGGCAGAGCGCTGACCTCAGCGATCCCGGGCACACCCAGGTTCGCATGGTACCGGCTCGGGTTGTCGATGCTGCCGTAGTGGTTCTTCATGGCAATAGACACCGCAGTGACCCCGTGGTGCTTGAGAACGGGCAGGTTGATGAGCGCCGTGCAGCGGTCCAAGATGGCTGTCAGCCTCCCGGAGTACTGCCCCGATGACACTGCGGCCCCGAACTTCCCGTCCGTGGGGAAGCACAGCGGCCCGCCGTCGGTCACGATCTCGAACCCCGCACCGTCGAGCTCTCCACGGTCCCGGTCGTAGACTACCATGTTGCCGGGCTTGAGGCCCGCCGACTTGAGGGCGGAGACGACCGCCGCGCAGACGACCGGAGAGGTCGAGAGGGACGCCTTGGCTATGCAGTTCACCTTGATGGCGACGACGTCGGTCGGCTTGAAGATCCGGGCGAACGCCTGCCGCGCGTCCCGCGTGCCGGCGAGCTTGCCCATCGCGGCGTCAAGCATGGCCGCCAGAGCCGGCCCGTTGGGTATTCCGTCTCTCACCGCCTGCTCGCTACGGACGGTCACCACCGTGGCCGGCCCGGGCGGAGGAGAGATCGCCTCGGGCGCGGACGCGCCGGTGGAGCCCGGGCCGCTCGGCGGCGGAGCCGGGTTGGCCGGCGCCACGCGCTTCCGGCACCCGACAAGCGCGCCGGCGGCGGTCAGACCGGCCGCCGTGAGGAATGCCCGTCTGTTCATTGCAGCGCCCCTGAACCAGCCTCCGCCCGGCCGCTCTCTGGCTTCGCCCGCAGGGCGGCATGTCCTTGGTCGCCGCGGCGCGCCGTGCCCCGGGCCCGGACAAGGTGTTCCTGTGGAACGCCCGAAGCAGTAGACAGAAGCTGTCACGTCGGCCGCGTCGCGCCGGCGGCTACAGAGGGCCGCAGCCGTGGCGATCGCGAGTCACGCGGAGAGGGTCCGCATGGGCTCCTGGGCTTCAGCCCTCAATCTCAGCTTCACGATGGCCGCGTGCGTGCTCGTCGGCGCCGGGATAGGATGGCTCATCGACCGCAAGGTCGGCGGTGATGTGCCCTGGTTCACGTTCGTCTTCGTCATTCTCGGAATGCTAGCCGGGCTGAGGGAGGCCGTTCGGTTCGCCGATCGATCCGGCGGCCCGGGAGACCGGAAATGACCTACGACCTCGCCTTCATCCACCGCGTCTATCGGGAGACCGCGTGGTTCACGGCGATCGTGGCGCTTTACCTGTACGGCGGGCTTCAGCTCGGAGCCGCGGTCTGGGCCGGCCTGCTGGCCGGGGCCGCCGTGGCGCTGGGGGTGCTCGCGGCCTTCGAGTTCGCCGTGATGGCGGCGACGGCCGATCCCGCGCGCGGCAGGCCTTGGTGGCTGTCGGTGGTTGGCCTCGCGCACTTGCCCGTACTCGCGGTCGTCCTGTATCTTTGCCTGAACGTCTGGCGGCTGGATGGGGTTGCTATCGCGGGCGGAGTCACGATGCCGATGTTCGTCGGCGCGATGAAGGCAGTTGGGGCCGCCTGGGGGCGGTGGGCAAGGGGGGTGCGTGGCGCGTCAGGTGCTGACATGGTCGACGACGAGCGGCGCAAGCCGGAAGGCGACAGCCCTTGACCGGTCTAGCTTCCGTAGCTTCCGCGATACTGGGTGCGGCCCAGGTGCAGGCCGAGGCCGAAGGGCCCGCGGCGGCCGCTGAGCACGCCCCTGCTGCTCTGGAGCTCTGGTATGAGCAGCACACCATCCTGTACCCCATCGCCACAGGGCTCCGCGAGCTATCCACAGCCATCCTGTCGAGTGTCGGCTTACCCCACGACAAGGCGGCCGATCTCTCCGCCATGCTTCTCCAGCCGTTCGTCATCTCCACCTGGTTCCTGTGCATCGCGCTCATCGTCTTGGCGTTGGTCGTACGCAAGCGCCTGGAGTTCATCCCGCGCAGGAACCTGGCGGGCCTCATGGAGCTTATCGTGGACACACTCCGCGACTTCGCGCGGGGGGCTATCGGGCCCGGGGGCGAGGCACACGCCCCCTTCATCGCGACTCTGTTCCTGTTCATCGTCACCGCGAACTGGATCGGCCTCGTGCCCGGATTCCTGTCGCCCATAGGGGTAACCAGCGGCGATGCGCTGACGGGGCTGAACACCACATTCGCGCTCGCACTGATCGCGATCGTCTACGTTCACTACGTGGCGATCCGCAAGCGGGGGCTCAAGAGCTACCTCTTGCACTTCGCGGGGGAGCCGCTCTGGCTGGCGCCCCTAAACGTGCCGATCCACATAATCGGCGAGCTCGCGCGTCCCCTTTCGCTCGCGTTCCGTCTGTTCGGCAACATCGGTGGCGAGGACAAGGTGCTCCACTACCTCGCCATCTTGCTGTTCCTGGCGGCGGTCCCGCTGCATGTGCCCATGACGCTGTTCGGCGTGTTCACCGGGATCCTGCAGGCCTACGTCTTCACCGCGCTAACCTGTGCTTACATCGCCGGCTTCCTCGAACACGACGACGAGGAGCACGGACAGCAGGCGCACGGGGAGCCGCGCCCGGCTCACAGCTAGGGGTGGCAGAAGGAGGAGCTTTCGATGGAGTGGATCTACGCGTTCCTGGCACTCGGCACGGCCCTCGGCGTTCCGATCGCCGCTCTCGGCGTTGCGACCGGACAGGGCAGAGCGGCCGCGGCCGCCTTTGAGAGCATCGCCCGCCAGCCCGGAGCGACCCGGGACATTCGCGGCGCGCTCATCATCACGCTGGCCCTGATCGAGTCGATCGCGATCTACGCCCTGCTGGTGTTCTTCATGCTGCAGGGCAAGGTCCCGGCGATCGGTAAGGCCGTGGAGGCTCTCGGCGCCAAGTAGACGTGGCGGGACCGGTCGGGCCGCGCATCGCGGCCGGCCGACTTGAGCGCGCGTACCCGGGCGAGCGAACGGCGCCGCCGGGCTCGCGAGCGCGTGCAGGCGCCTGCCCCTTAAGGGAGGGGTCCGATGGAGCTGCTGGAGAGCATTGGCCTAGAGCCCAAGCTCCTTCTGATGCAGGCACTCTCCTTCATCGTGCTCTATCTCGTGCTGCGCAAGTTCCTCTTCGCGCCCATCGGCAGCATGATCGATGCGCGCAACAAGGAGGTCGCCGAGCGGCTCGATCGCGCGGCACGGGACGAGCGGGCGATGGAGGCGGTGCGCACCGAGTATGAGCGCCGCATCTCCGAGATCGAGACCGAGGCGCGCGACCGCATCCAGACCGCCATGGCCGAGGCGCGGCGCCTGGCGGACGAGGTCAAGGACAACGCTCGCGCGGACGCCGAGGAGATAAAGAACCGCGCTCTCGCGCAGATCGACCGCGAGCGGGAGAAGGCGCTCAAGGAGATCCAGGATCACATCGTCGACCTGTCGATCGACGCGGCCGGGCGAGTCGTCGGCCAGTCCCTCGACACCGACGCGCACCGTCGGCTGGTCAGGGGCTTCATCGACGAGCTTGGCACGGAGACGTCGACCGGAGGGGCCGCCTAGGGCGCATACATGAAGAACATCCGCGCCGCCAGACGATACGCGCACGCGCTGTTCGAGGTCGCCCTCGAGCGGGGCGCCGTACAGGCCCTCTACCGCGAGCTCCAGGTGTCGCTTGCCAGGCTCGAGGCGCTTCCCGACGTCCTGCACTTCATCGCGCAGCCGTACATCGCGACCGAGCAGAAACAGCGCGTCGTAGAGCTGGTGCTCACGGACGTCGTCTCGGAGACGATGATCGACTTCCTGAAGCTGCTGGTCGGCAAGGACCGCGGCGACCTGCTGGATGTGATCGGCGAGCAGTACCGAGAGTTGTGGCGCCGCCACGAAGGGATCGCGCTGGCCCGGGTCACCAGCCCGATCGAGATGCTCCCTGAGGAGATCCGGGATCTGTCGCGCGCATTGACAGCTCAAGTCGGCAAGGGCATCGAGATCCACGTCACGGTGGACCCCGCCATCCTGGGCGGGCTCGTGGTAGTCGTGGGCGATCGCGTGTGGGATGGCAGCGTTCACGGTGCACTGGAGAGGCTCCGGCGCGACCTAAAGGCCAGGGACGTGGTCGGAGCCCTGAGAGCCGGGCGGGGGTAGGAGACTGAGATGGCTATCAAGCCCGACGAAGTGACCAGCATACTCCGACAGGAGCTTAGCAACTACCGCGCCGCCATCGACCTGGCCGGTGTGGGGATCGTGCTGCAGATCGGCGACGGGATCGCGCGCATCTATGGGCTGAGCGACGCGATGGCCGGCGAGCTGCTGGAATTCCCTCCCGATCCGACGACCGGCCAGCCCATCATGGGGATGGCCCTGAACCTCGAGGAAGACAGCGTCAGCGCGGTACTGCTAGGCGATGACACCGCCATCAAGGAGGGCGACCAGGTCAAGACGACCGGTCGCATCGTGGAAGTGCCCGTCGGAGAGGCGCCCTTCGGGCGCGTGGTGGACGCACTCGGCCGCCCGCTGGACGGCAAGGGGCCTATCGTCAGCAGCAACCGCCGCCCGATCGAGCATCTAGCGCCGACGGTCCTCGAGCGCCAGCCCGTGAAGGAGCCGCTCCAGACGGGTCTGAAGGCCATCGACTCGATGATCCCGATCGGCCGCGGACAGCGTGAGCTCATCATCGGCGACCGCCAGACAGGTAAAACCGCCCTCGCCATCGACACCATCATCAACCAGCGCGACACCGACGTGTTCTGCATCTACGTCGCCATCGGCCAGAAGCAGAGCACCGTGCGGGCCGTCGTTGACATACTCGAGCGGTTCGGCGCGATGGAGTACACGGTCGTGGTGTCGGCGACCGCCTCGTGGCCCGCGTCGATGCAGTACATCGCACCTTACGCCGGTTGCGCGATGGGCGAGTACATGCGCGACATCGGCAAGCACTGCCTGATCGTCTACGACGACCTCTCGAAGCACGCGCAAGCCTATCGCCAGGTGTCCCTGCTCCTACGGCGGCCGCCGGGCCGCGAGGCCTACCCAGGCGACATTTTCAACCTCCACTCGCGCCTGCTCGAGCGGGCCGCGAAGATCGCGGACGACGCCCCTTCGATGAACCCGGTCTACAAGGCCGGCGGCGGGTCGCTCACGGCGCTGCCGATCATCGAGACACAGGCCGGCGACTACTCCGCCTACATCCCGACCAACGTCATCTCGATCACCGACGGGCAGATCTACCTCGAGGCCGACCTCTTCTACTCCGGTCAGCGGCCCGCCGTGAACGTCGGCATCAGCGTCAGCCGGGTAGGCGGGAACGCGCAGGTGAAGGCG
>Ga0315282_10003319_pt1 | contig 28935 bp, 26 predicted proteins | sample YL17G07_20_MG_FD_203693 | JGI IMG/M metagenome (GOLD analysis project Ga0315282, IMG submission 203693) | Sediment microbial communities from Yellowstone Lake, YNP, Wyoming, USA - YL17G07_20 | ecosystem: Environmental > Aquatic > Freshwater > Lake > Sediment | place: USA: Wyoming | collected... | reverse complement strand
GGACACGATCCGGAAAATTCGGGACATAACCCTTTTCTCTCGAAAAGGGATTGTGTCCCATGAATTTTCCGGTCATGTCCCCGAAAAGTGATCTACGGTCAGCGGTGCTGTCCGTTGACAAACCGAATCGTTTCTTTTATATTCGGCAAGGCAAACGGAAAAATTGGGCGCAAATCTTTATCCTCATTTTTTCATGATATCCTGAGATCACGAAAAGCATGCCCCGGCAAAAAAAGAATAGCGACGCCGCCGCGCGGAGCTCGCAATTGTGTTTATCCTGCGGGATGTGTTGCCTGGGCATTTTCTTCTTCCAGGAAAACGATCCGAGACAGTTCGGCCTGGAGCTTGAGAAAAGCGCGAGGGACGACCCTCCCTATCCGCTGACGTGCCCTTTATACCACAATAGCGCTTGTCTCATCTATGATGATCCCCGCCGTCCGAGCATTTGCCGGGCATGTCAATGCCAGCTCCTCATAAAATTATTGGCTGACGAAATAAGCCTCGAATCCGGCCGGCAGATCGTCCGCGAAATCAAAACTCTTTTAGGGGCTATCAAGAAGCGGATGCCGTCTCTTGATAAATCCAGGCCGTTCTTCTTTCTCGTCGGAGAATTTTGGAAATTACATCAAAAGGACCATTCATCCGCCCATCGTCCGGACGGCCCGCTTTTGATGGATATCGCCGCCGTGAAATCCCTGGTCCATCGCTATATTTTGCCATTCGAAGGATTGGACAAATGAGACCTTTTTCGATCCCGACCTGCGTGATCCCCGATAAGGATCAAGTCAAGCTTCGGTCCCTGGCAGGAAGGAAAAATGTTCAGGAGGGTTTTGAAGTATCTTCGGGGTTCCGGCCGGGAAGCGCGGCTTCGTCCACAAATATCCGGAAGGGAGGCCGTATCCGCCACCGTTCCGCTTTGGGAGGGCGCTTGCCTATCACCCATCGTCCTATGACCAACTGCAGTTCTGTTCCGTCCGGCCGGTTAAAATAGAATATCCTTGTCGTCATAAAAGGCGACAGCCAGCCGTGGAAAAGGCCTGATTTTGCGAGCCTCCGGTAGACAGGGCGAAAAATTCCGGCTATTCTCGAATCCACCCATTTTTTTATCCACAGGATTCGAGCTAACAGCAGACCCTCTTTCCCATTCCAGACCGTCGTTCGCCTATTTTTTCTCTTTCCAAAGACAACTCGGCCGATGATATCTTCAGGCCTGAGGACCCAGGGGTCCATCTCATTGTTATTGTCGCCGCGGGTCATGATTCTTTGTTCCTGGACTCCGACAACGCGGTGAGCAATATTGGACCCGGATTCGGGATGGCGAAAAACGACCACATCGCCGGGCTGAATCTTTTTCCCGTCATAGGGAATGACTCTCAGTCCATCGCCTGCTTTTAAGATAGGATTCATGCTGGGGCCTGTGTAATTTATGTAACCGCTTTTCACGTCAAAGTACCTTTTCTATCTCTTCCCAGAATTTTCCGTTGGCGCTTGCCCGGAGGATGAAGGCCGGAACCGCCTTGGCCAACCGGCAGGCGTTATCGAATAACCGCAGGCCAAGCTTCTTTTTTTCCTCTCCGTCCAACCCCCCCCAGAATCTTTCGCTGACCTGTCTCGCGGACCGATTGACGAGCACGGCTGCCCGCGCCTGTTCGATAGGCGCCGCTCCGTCACTCCCGGATTGTTCAAGAAAAAAAATGGCCGAAGCCGGGATTGAAACCTGGACGTTCCATGTCTTTCCCGGACGTTTATTCAAATAATCCCCCCAGGTCGGGAAGGGATGGGCCCTATAACCTTTTTTTCCGTCGAGCACGACAAGCGTCTCATCATCACCCAACGGATTCCAGGTGCTCGGAACACGTTGACAGCACGTGGATTTTCCCGTATCCCCCGGCGCGGCGATGATGATTCCTCGGCCGTCAAACTCGAGCAAAGCCGCGTGCAGAGGCAGTCCGCCCGCTTCCTCCGCTTTTTGATAAATCGGCTGGAGGGCATTCCACATATTGATAATTTCAATTTCATAGTTTTCATTGTTGCGGATCTCGGCGATCACATCGGGAATACGTTCATGTCTCCAGAGAAGCATGGTTTTAAGATCGTAAACAAACCATCCTTTGCCGCCCCTTAGAGAAATCGGGTTCCCGTTCTTATCCCCAAAGCTGTCTTTGACGCTCGATAAATCTTCCGTCTCACAAAAAATTATGTTCGGCAGGCTGTTCGCTCCGACCGGTTCGAGCTGCATGATGGCTGCAAGTCTTTCCACCCAGGCTGCGGCGTTCTTTACTCCCGCGAGACACCAACCGTCGCCATTCTCCAATTCCAAGGAATACCGCTTCTGACATTCGAACATCGCTTAAACTATTCCCCCCACCCAAGCTAAAGCGCCGAAGAGGCTACAATATGCCAACCAATACCACACCCGGTTTCAAGGCCTAAACCACATTGGCGATTTTACTTGGCCTGAGCAAATCACTAAAACCCTGACCCCTTTTTGCATTTGTTATGTGCAGCGGAACCATTCTCGCACCCAGTTATGGCCTTATTACCGGTTTGGCAAGTTACAAGAGCCGCGTTGCCGGTATTGCAATTAGCGGCGTTTCCCGATCCGGTTTTGCAGTCACCGCCAAAGGCCGCCGTTTCAGTCAGCACCAAAAGCCTTGGTTTCCCATATTTCATGCCTCCTCCTTATGTGTATCGTTCCTTGGCTCCGGACATGTCAAGGTTTGTCTGGTGATAGACGATAGTCCGGCTCCTGTCTCGCTCCGCTTGATCGCTCCAAGGAAAAGACACATTTGCCCAAAATAATCATAATCTCTTTTTTTCCATTTTTCAAGGTCAAACTCTTTCAAGCAGGCAGCTCCTTATTCATGGCAGGCCGCAGGCGATTATCCGGAAAGCAGCCGCGGCGGTATGCTTCTTCGCAAAACCAGAACGGCGCCCAGAAACCTCTGCGGCTATAGTAGTTCTGGGCAATACAACTCCCCAGGCAAAGGCTCTTCATCAGACATTCCCGACAAACCCCCTCCAGACGATGGGGCAGCCCTCGTCTAATCTCATTGAGGAGAGGATGGCTATGCCAGACCTCGGCGAGCGGGTCGGTGTCCACGTGTCCGAAGACAAGCTCGGGGACGGTTGCGCCAATGCCGCACAGGGCATAGGAACCATCGGCCAGAACTCCCAGAATCCCAAAAATCCCGCACCTGCTGCACCCGTCTCCTGTTTCACCAAACAACCTTCCGAGGGAGCGAAAGGAAAGAGGATAGTCAAAGATAAGCCTTAAACCCGTGGAGAGAGAGAGGTCATTTTCCACCCACCTCCCCAGCTCCACAAGCTCCTCAACGTTCAAGGCTTCGCCCTGGACATGCATCTGCTCCCCCCTGGCCATGGGCTCCATAATATTAAATTTGACCGAGCCGGCTCCCAGGGATTCAGCCAAGCGGACCATGTCCCCAACCTGCTCTTTGTTTCTCCGCATGAGGGTCATGATGATTTGAGGCTTGAATCCGGCCCGGACAAGATTGCGGATGCCCTCCACCGCCCGGCCAAAGCATCCCGGCACCCTCCTCACCCATTCGTGAGTTTCAGCCTCGGCTCCGTCCAGGCTGACCGAAACAAAAGGATTCTTGCAGGCTGCCATTTCCGCGGCAAGCTCAGGGGTACAGAGAACTCCGTTCGTCTCGACCGTGCAGCCGAGCTCTTTCTCTCTTATTAGCTCCAAGATCTCATGAATCTCCGGATGGAGCAGGGGTTCGCCGCCCGTCAATTTAACGCCGGACAGCCCTAAAGGCATGGCTTGCTCGACGATACACCGGAATTTGTCCAAGGGCAAGGAGGGATAGATGCGGCCGGCGCTCTGCAACTGAGGCGTTATCCAGCAATGGCGGCAAAAGAGGTTGCACCCTTTCGTCAGATAAAAATAGATCATGTTCAGGGAAAAGTTCCGGCGCGCGGTATCTTGGGTCAAGTTTTTATCCTGTGACGGGATCAAGGATCGCTCCTCAAGCTTTGCCTTCCTCAAGGCCATTCAACCGTTCTTGGGCCGGCAATCGGCCACCCTCTTCCAAGAATCGCCTGAGGCAAGCATCGGGGCTCGGATGATTTATCTCGCCAAAGAGCGTGTAGGCCAGAGCGGGACAGTTGCCCGTGCAGTAATTGATGTACTCGCACCCCTGACAGAATTTAAAATCGCTCAGGGCCAGCCGAGATCGCTCTCTTATCCTCTTTAGCTCGGGATGATTCTGCCAGACCTCCTTGAGATTGTCTCTGTTGATTCTGCCAAGTTCTATATGGCCAATCATAGAACAGGGGACGAGGACGCCGTCGGCCCGGACCGCGATTCTCCCCATGGGTCCGCCGCAACCGGTGAGGAATCCTTTTCCCGGAATGCTTTCCCCGCCTTCTCGGCGCGCCCGCTCCATCTCAAGCCAATCTCTCGCTTCGGCCAAAGGTCCGGCATTGGCGTTGATGCGTCCATTGTACTTCTCGGCCAGCTTTAATAGGACCTCCATGGCCAGGGATCGCTCCTCGGCGGCAAGCATCAACTGCTCGGCATTCCGGCGGCAGAGCCCCATGTAAGAAGCTGAATTGGTGGAAAAGCCGGGAAGCCCGATCTCTTCCAAGAGCAGCCTGGCGACAGCTTCAAGGTCTCTCACATTCTTGCGGTGAATCGTGACCCTGACCTGGACAAGAACATGGCGGCTCTGCAGGCATCGAATCCCTTCCATGGCCTTCCGGAAATTTCCTTCTCCCCGAAAAGCATCGTGGGTCATGGGCATGGAACCGTCGATAGAGACCTGCACTCCGTCGCAGCGTCCCGTTGAGGCCAGAAAGGCCGCCATCTCATCCGTGATCAATGTTCCATTGCTAAGGATATTAAATCGCATCCGGTTTCGGACAATTCCCTCGATGAGTTCCCTCAAATCCTCCCGGAAAAAGGGCTCCCCTCCTGAAAGGCAGACATTCGTCACGGCACAGCGATTCAGCTCCTCGAAGAAGCGAAGCCATTCCTCCTTGGCCAGGTCCTGCCCGACATCACCCGGACTGGAGAAGTGGGAACAGTAGGCGCAGCGCAGATTGCATTTGTTGGTTATTTCGATGTCCACCGACCTCGGTGTCTGCATAACCTTCATGTTTTTCTGTCCCCGGCTTTCTCGAGTGGATGTCCCTCCGGATTCTATCATTTCTTAAGTTCAAAACCCGCTAGGCCGTGCTTGACCAGGTCGTCGATGAACTCCCGGCAGTGCTCCGCGGCTTCCTGGGGAACGTCTTCGCAGTTTTCACGCAACTCCGTGACAATGTCTTCAACGGCATGTCCGCCGTCGAGTCGTTTCCAGATAAACACCCCAACAGGATCAAGGGCAAAGCCCTCGCCCGTATCAGGGTCGAACAGAACCGCCCAGTCGTCAAACTCCTCCCGGAGCACCACCAGCGAATTTGCCGTCGGCTTGTTGTTGGCCATATTGCAATTTCCTCGTCTTATTAACGAGAGCAGATGATAGATGACACCCCTGTCATGTTGAGCGTAGCGAAACATCTCATAGCTGTAAGAAAAGCGAGATCCTTCGCTTCGCTCAGGATGACATCTATTTTATGCACTCCTTAGTAACAGCTATTCACTGCCGCTTCCTGGGCGGCTTTATATTCTCTGAGAGTCGCCCTTCAATCGAATAAACTCGAGTCCAACCAACGATGATCTCCGACATCTTGCCGTTTCCGTCGCTCAAGGGGCAGATCAATTTAAGATCATCCCCTCCCGCCTCAGCGCTGAGGCGACAAATTACATTTTCTATGTAAAAGATAGAATTTTTTGTTGGGTTTGTCAATCTTATGCAGTTTCGGCGCGGTTTCAGAATCGGCGTTTTTCACTCGGAAAGGAGGCGAAGGCGATCCTTCGTTCTTGTCTTTAGCCGGCGGCATGGCTTGTCCTGGATACGTATAATTCTGTCGGAGATATATGTAAAAAGAGCGGAAGGATGTCATCCTCCGTCCCTTGATTTCAGAGACCCGTCACTTTCTTAAAGCCGTTCATTCCCCACCCCCAAGGGTGAGGGGGGCGGGGGAAAAATCACCCCATATTTCATCCCCTGCGACGATTGCCCGGCCCGACGGCAAGAGCTACCATCCCGGGCGGAATGAAGGAATCATCTCGGGTCTTTTCCTATCTCTCAGAACTGGCTATAATGAGAATTAATGAAAATCGTCTTCTGATTCCCGTTTAAGTTTGATAAAAAAGTTGTTGAAGACGACGTTTTTCAATAAGGGCGGTAGCTTGTCTAAATAGATCGCCCAAAGGAGCAAGGCCGGAGGAAGAAAAGAGACCCTTTTCCATGAAAGATTTTGAGAGGGAATATCAAGGGAGGGGAGCGTATCATTACAGCTTGGAAGGATTTTTCCGATGGTGGACGGATGATCAATATCGGCTTCTGGCCCGCTGTCTCGATGATGGATCGAGAGTCCTGGATTTGGCTTGCGGAGACGGGAAGATGGCGGGGTTTATGAGAAAGAAGAACCCGATCGGCGTCGACCACTCCCTGTCCGGGCTAAAATGGGCCCAGCGGCAGGCGAGGCTGCCGGTCATTCAGGCCAAAATGGAAGCTTTGCCCTTCAAGCCGGGAGTGTTCGGCGGCGTCGTGTGCTCCCTCTCATTCCAGTACCTGCGGCCTGAAGAGTTGAAAAAATGCCTGAAAGAAGTCTGGGAAGTTCTCAAAATCCGCGGTGGGCTGGCTCTCTCCTACCCGAATGTGAAAAAAAAGCCCGCAACGGCCGCAGAACACGCCGCTCTCCCTCAGGAAGAATTGAAGCAGGTCCTGGAGGATTCGGGGTTTCGAATCCAAGCCAGCCGCGGCGTCTGCTTTCGCAATCCCCGGTTTCTGGTGAATTGGAGCGTGCGACCGGCTTTAAAACACGTATCCCGTTTTTTCTACCGGATCTCCCGTATCGGCCGAATTTTCCCCAAGCAGGCATACCACTATGTGCTCTGCTGTGAAAAATCGTCCGGTCCGGCCCTGGAGAAGTCGGGATGAAACCGAAATTTCCCTTCGGCTTTCCTCAGATAGGCGAGGAAGAAATCCAGGCCGCTGTTGCCGTCCTGCGCAGCGGATGGCTGGCCCACGGACCTCGGGTCAAAGCCTTCGAACAGGCTTTTGCCGCCTATCTCGGCGTCAAGCATGCCGTCTGTGTTTCATCCTGCACGGCGGCCCTCCATCTCTCCCTGTTGGCTCTCGGAATCGGACCCGGCGATGAAGTCATCGTTCCCGCTCAAACTCACGTGGCCACCGCCCACGCCGCTCTCTTCGTCGGGGCCAAGCCTGTTTTTGCCGACATCGATCCCCAGACCTTCAATATCAGCCTGGATTCCATCCTGCGCTGTCTCACTCCCAAGACGAAGGCCATCCACGCCGTCCATTTCGCCGGGCTGCCCTGCGACATGGACGGCATTCTGGAGATTGCCCGGGAAAGGGGGATTTCTGTCGTCGAAGACTGTGCCCATGCCCTGGGAGCCCGACTCAACGGCAGGCCGGTCGGGACGTTCGGCGAGACCGGCTGCTTTTCCTTCTACCCCATCAAGCATATCACCACGACCGAAGGCGGGATGCTCGTGACGAACAGCGATGAGATCGCGGAAAAAGCTTCCAAACAGAGGGCCTTTGGGATCGATGTCGAGGCTTATGATCGGGATAAGCCGGGCGTCTACGACACGCCTCTCCTGGGGTTTAACTACCGCATGACCGATGTGGAAGCGGCCATCGGGCTGGCCCAGCTCAAAAAGGCGGAGCCGATGATCAAGCGACGGATCGCCAACGCCTCGGCTCTCTCTTCAGAACTGGAGAATGTTCCGGGAATCAGACTGCCCAGCTGTCCGCCGGGCAGGAGACATGCTTACTTATTCTACCAGTTGTGGCTCGGCGAGGATTTTCCCCTTTCGCGGGATGCCTTCGCCCAGCATTTGAAACAGAACGGCGTGGGAACGAGCATCTACTATGCTCTTCCCGTTCACCTCATGTCCTTCTACCGGAAAAAATATGGCACAAAGGAGGGCGCGTGTCCTGTGGCCGAGGAAGCGGCGGCCCGGACGCTGGCCCTTCCGGTTCATCCTCAGCTCGGAAATAAGGAGATGGCCCATATCGCCGGCCTTATCAAAGCCGCAGCGAGAGATGAAAAATGAAGGCTGAGACGAGGAGGATCACTGAAATGACAACACCCAAAAGCGTTCTCATTACGGGAGGTTGCGGTTTCATCGGGCATCATCTGGCCCTGGCCCTGAACCGCATGAGATGGAAGGTCATCGTCTACGATTCGATGAACTATGCTTACAAGATGCCGGCCTATCAGACGTTCATCGAGATGAGGCTTAAAAAGCTAGCCGCGGCCCATATCCCGGTCATCCAGGGGGATACCAGGGATGTGAAGGCCTTGGGTGAACTTTTATCCCTGCACCAGCCTGAAAAAGTGGTCCATTTAGCGGCCATCGCTTCGGCCGAGATTTGCAATGACGATCCCAAGTTTGGGTTTGAGGTTAACCTGCAGGCCACCCAGATCTTCCTTGAACTCCTGCGCCGCCAGCCGGGGATTGAACAGGTCGTCTTCTCCTCTTCGAGCATGGTCTACGGCCATTTCCACGGCAAGCCTATGACCGAGGATAGCCCGACCCAGCCGATCGGCCTCTATGGAGCCTTGAAGCTGTCCAGCGAATATATCATCAAGGCTTATCACAATGTCTTCGGCCTGCCTTATACCATCATCAGGCCATCCGCCCTTTACGGCCCGACCTGCATCAACCGCCGCGTGAGCCAGGTCTTTATCGAGAATGCCATCCTGAACAGAAAACTCTATCTGGAGGGAGGGGGGATCAACATCCTGGATTTTACCTATATCAACGATTTGATCCAAGGCCTGGTCTTGGTCCTCACTCGCCAGGAGGCTTTGAACGAGACCTTCAACCTCACCTACGGCAGCGCGCACAAAATCATGGACCTCGTCGATCTGATCCGGGAACGGTATCCCGACGTCGAGTTTGAAAAACGGCCGAGGAAGAAGACCATCCCCCGCCGCGGGACGCTGAGCATCGAAAAGGCGCGCACTCTTCTGGGCTATACGCCCGTCTACCCCCTCGAGCGAGGATATCCCCTCTATATGGATTGGTATGACGTCATCGGTTTCAAGGAATCGGCCGTCGAGGAAACAGTGCTCCGGCCTAAGGCTCTCTATGTCAACCTCAATAACGGCGGCCGGAATTTCTCGTGAATTCAGGAGAGGGTGCGATCAATTGAGCTGACCCATGGCCAAAGAAATCATCCGGCCCGACCGCCTGACCTCGCGCATGATCCAGGGCGGATTCCGGGTCTTTTTTTTAAGGCTCATCAACCAGGCCCTTTATTTCGTCAAGCTGATCGTGCTGGCCCGCCTGCTGGCGCCCAGGGATTTCGGGTTGATGGGTATTGCCCTGCTGACCATGGCCATCCTGGACACCTTCACCCGAACAGGTTTTCAGGAGTCCTTGATTCAAAAAAAAGAAAACACGGAAAAATACCTGGATTCGGCCTGGACGCTGCTCATCCTTCGAGGACTTCTTCTGTTCATCATCCTTTTTCTTTCAGCTCCCGCCGCCGCTTCATTCTTCAAGACTCCGGAAGCGGCCGCAGTCGTGCGCGTTTTCGGGATTTCGGTTCTTCTGGGGGCCTTGACCAACATCGGCGTTATCTATTTCCAGAAAGAGCTGGAATTTCACAAGCAATTCCTGTTTCAGCTCGCCGGGATCTTGACGACCTTTGTCGTCACCATCACCCTGGCCATTCTGCTCAGGAATGTCTGGGCTCTCGTCTTGGGCATGCTGACCGGGAACGGAGTCCAGACCGTGCTGAGCTACGTCCTCCATCCCTACAGACCGAGGTTCAATTTCGACCGGCGTCAGGTTAAGGAGCTTTTCGGTTTTGGGAAATGGGTGATGGGGTCGAGCATCCTGGTCTTCCTGGTGACGCAGGGTGACGACATTTTCGTGGGGAAACTTCTGGGCGCGGCCATGCTCGGGCTCTATCAAGTCGCTTATAAAATCTCGAATGCGCCCACTTCCGAAGTGACTCATGCCCTCCAGCCCATTCTTTTCCCGGCCTTTGCCAAGCTCCAGGACAACATCCGGTCCTTGCGGGAGACCTATCTTCAAGCCCTCCAGTTCATCGCTTTTCTCTCCTTCCCCCTGGCTGGACTGATCGTCGTCCTCGGGCCGGACTTCACCCGGCTCTTTCTAGGAGAGAAATGGCTGCCCATGATTCCCGCCCTCCAGGCGCTAGCTTTGGCCGGGATGGTTCGAGCTCTCCTGGGCTCGACCGGGCCGCTGTTCTATGGGATGGGCAAGCCCAAGATCGAGACGCTCTGGGAATTCGTCAGGCTCCTGGTCATGTTGATCTTGATCTTCCCCTTGACCATGAAATGGGGGATCCTGGGGACATCTCTGGTGGTCCTCCTCAGCGTTTTTATCTCCGGCCTTGGTTTCAGCGTCTTCGCTCTTCGCCTGACCGGGTGTCCCTTCAAGGGTTTTATCAAGGTCCTGCTTCTCCCCCTGGCCAAGACGTTGGCCGCCGGAGGCGCGGTCTGGACATTGAGAACGTGGTTGGGAATGAACACGGCCGTCTTCATTTTTCTGGCGCTCGTCGGGATCGTGATCTATGTTCTGTTGACATGCCTTTTCGAGAGGGCGATGATCCGGAAGTTGTGGGACAAGGCCCGGCTGAACCTTGGGATTTTGATATCCCAGAAGAAGGATAAAAATTCCGGGGGACATATTCTGGCGAACACGGGATAAGCGGTGGAACAAAAAAAATTGCTCATGGCCTCGTTGTTCCATTGGAGCTCCTTTATCCATATGGGGGCCCACCAGTTCGCCAAGCAGTTTGCCGGAAACGGCTACGAGGTGGCCTTCATCTCCGAGCCCATCTCCTCTTTTCATTATTTCTTCGCTTTGGATAAAGAAGGATTCTGGGACAGGCATCGCTACTGGCTTCAGGGAGGCCGTTGGGAAGATGGGGGAAAAGTCTGGGCTTACACTCCCTTCGCCTTGGTTCCGATCACTAAAAAACCCCTGTTTCGAAGCCGATGGATCGTCGACAACAACTATAAATTGGCCTTCCCTCCCCTCAAATGGAAACTCAAAAAGGCGGGGTTTCACAAGGTCGATGTCCTGTTTCTGGATGAGCCGTTTGAATATTTCTTGGACAACGTGGATTATGGGAAGAGCGTCTTCCGCCTCTCCGAGAACATCGTTCCTTTGTTCGAGAAGGACAAGGCGCATCTTCTGGAGAAGGCCAAGAGAGTTGTCCGCCGGGCCGACCTGGTGGTCATCACCGCGCGCCAGCTTCAGGACCTGGCCCAAAAGATGGGGGCCCGCCGGATCGAATACATCCCCGGCGGCGCCGACTTCGAACTCTTCAACGATGGATTCCCCCGGATTCCGCAGGAATACGGGGAGATCCCGGCGCCGCGCGTCGTATTCGTCGGGAATATCAACTACTGGCTCGACGTGGAACTCCTGGCCTATGCCGCACGAAGGCTGCCGGATGTTTCATTCATCCTCATCGGCAAGCCGTGGACCGACATCACGAAACTCGACGGCCTCCCCAACATCCATTTTTTGGGCGGGCGTTGCCACGGGGACCTGCCCCCCTATCTCAAGCACGCCGACATCGGGATGATTCCCTTCAACACAAAAATCCTCCGGACCCGTTACGTCCATCCCATCAAGCTCTATGAGTACATGTCCTGCGGACTGCCCGTCGTGTCCACAAGCTGGCCGGAATTGAAAGCCATGAACAGTCCTGTTTATGCGGCCGAAACGAAGGAAGAATTCGTCCGCCTCCTCCTCAAGGCCCAGGGAGAAAAAGGACAGCCGCGATTTATCGAGTATGCCCAGGCCAACACCTGGCCGCAGCGGTACGAGAAGCTGATCCAGGCCTTGGCCTCGGTCTAGGCCTCTGACCATGAGCCTGCCCTCCGCGTCCATCGAGGTTTGACGTGCGCTTTAAAAAAAAGGCGAGGATCCTGTCGAACACCATCCAAGCTCTGGTCTCCTACCAGCGGAGGCGCGTGCGGCTGAATCATCCGCCCTCCTACCTGTGGATCGAGCCCACCAATCACTGCAATTTGAAATGCATCATGTGTCCCAACGGCGCCGGGAAAGTCCACGTGGAACGCGGTTTTATGGACTTGTCTCTTTTCCAAAAAATCGTCAACGACATCCATCCTCAGACATCGGCCATCATTCTGGCCATGGGCGGAGAAAGCCTTCTCCACCCCGCGCTTTCCGAAATGATCCGCGCGGCGGAGGACCGTCAGATCAAGATCATTTTGAACACCAACGCGACCTTGCTCGACGAGGAAAAGACCGACGCCCTTCTCCGGTCCGGAACGAGCTACATCAGCTTTGCCTTTGACGGATTCAATAAGTCCATGTATGAAAAGGCCAGACGAGGGGCGGACTTCGAGAGGACTCTGGCCAACATCCTTCATTTCCTTCGAACGAAAAAAGAGAGAAAACAGAAAAAGCCCTACACCGTCCTGTCCATCCTCGATCTCGAGGTCGGAAAGTACACCCCCCAGGAAAAAGCCGGGTTGTTCAGGAAGCTGGGCCATCTGGTCGACGACATTCACCTCCGCGAGGCCAACTCCTGGGGACGGATGTTCATGGAGGCCCACGATTTCAAATGCGAGTCATTTGAGGATGGAACTGTCCCCTGCGGCCGCTTGTGGAATACGCTCGGGATCGCCTGGAATGGGGACATCGTCCCCTGCACGTACCACTGGAACCATGACTATGTCGTCGGAAACATCAACGACACGCCGCTGGCCGAAGCCTGGAACGGCGCCCGGCTGACGGCCTTGAGACAGGCCATGCTCGACGGCCGCTATCTGGATCTGTCACCCGTCTGCGAAAACTGCACGGTGGCCGGGTCGCCGAAAATCCTCGGCCTTCCGGCCGGCCTCCGCGCCTCAGCGGCCGATTGCCTCACCAATTTCTTCGGCTATGGGTTTGAAAAGAAAGCGGTCCGGCTGGCCAACCTCCTCAGGAAGGGGAGGTTCACCGCCAGGCCCATTAAATGATATTCGCCTATTATTTTTTTAGGAGAGATTAAAATGGAACAAACAAAAAAGACGCGATCCCTGTACTTCGCCTCCACCGAACAAGATATCCTCGAGCTCTACAAGACTCCCGAGGAAATCGCTGAGGCGCGAGAGATCTTGGCCAGGGCCGAGGCCCAGACGCGGGAGAAAAGAATCATCCGCATCCGGAAGCCCAACAGATTCAAAAAGTTCTTGGCCCGCTGGCATGTCCGCATCAAATACGGAATCCATCTCAGAAAAAAGTTCTATATCTTCCGCTTGCTGAAGAGCTATCTGCTCTCCTTCGTTTATAAATTGTTCCGGATGAACAAGCACATTTTCCGTGGGATCGAGTTCGGCCTGACGTTCAAGTGCAACTTCCACTGCCATCACTGCCTCTGCGCCAGGATCGACGAGACGGACACGCGCCAAGAGCTCGAACCCGATGAATATGAACGGGTGGTCAAAGAGGCCATGAAGCTGGGAGCCCATACCTTCGGCCTGGAAGGCGGGGAGCCGTTTGTCTACAAAAATTGGGATGAAATCATCCGGCGGATGATGCCCCGCACGAACCATATCGAGATCTCCACCAACGGATATATGTTGAATGAGAAACTCGTCCAGAAATGCGCCGCCCTCGGCGTCGACACTCTCAACATCAGCCTCGACAGCGGGATTCCCCAACTCCATGATGTTTTCCGGAGGAGAAAAGGGAGTTTTGACCGCGTCATGAAGGCCATCGAATTGTGCAAAAAATACAAGATCAAGGTCATCCTCAACACCGTCGTCTACAAAAGCAGCCTCTACACCGAGGGTCTGATCAAGCTCTTCGAACTCGCCGAAAAAAAGAAGGTGTTGATCAATGTCTTATTCGCCAAGGGCGTGGGAGCCTTCAAGGACAAGCAGGAAATGCTGTCCGACGAGGATTTCGCGGCCTTTTTCAAAATCACGGCTCCCTATAACTACTGGCACATCCATCATTGGGGCAAGCTGAAATCCAACCACGGCGGCGAAGGATGCTCCGGCATCAAGGAATTCGTGAACATGACTCCTTACGGGGACGTCATCAACTGCGCCAATAATCACATCTACCTCGGGAATGTGCGCGAGGAATCCTTTGCCGCGATCCGGGAACGGGCGATCAGGGAGTCTCCCTTCGGCAAGTACCGCCACTGTTTCCTGACTCGAGATAAGGACTTCATGAAAGTTTATTATCCCCTGCTCGAAGAACGGGGCTGGATTTCCCTGCAGGAATTCCTCGAGGCTCTGAGAGAATACGAGCGGGAAAAAAATTGCAGGATTTATCCGGAGCTTTCGCCAAACGGTTGAGGCATGTCCCCGAGAATCATCCCCCGCAAAATCAAGTTCGCCGCGAACGCCTGTCTCCTCATCCTCGGCCTTTTCCTTTCTTATCTCGTCGTCAAAGCCTCGGGAACTACGCCGGCCGCCCTGCTGGACAAGACAAAGGATGTGAATTACGGCGGCCTTCTTTTCGTCATGGCGGCCTATTATCTTCAATCTCTGTTCATGGCCAAAAGATGGGCCGTCCTCTTGGGCTGTTATACGGATCTTAAAGTCCTGCCGAAGGGTTTCATTTTCTACAACGCCAACATCGGCCTTCTCCTCTCGTCCTTCATTCCCGTTTTCGGCAACATGGGAGCCAAAGCGCTGGTCGGCAAACTCGAACACGGCATTTCCCCGCCGAAAACGGTATATGCCACGTCCCTAGAATACCTGATCGGGTTCACGGTCGTCGTGGCCATGCTCATCCCTTCCTCTCTCTACGCCCTGCACATCCTTTCCCTGCCGGCGGGGATCATCGGCCTGGCCCTCATCCTGATCGGCCTGCTTCTGGGGTTTCCTCGCTATTTTCGATTCCTGCTGCATGTCTTCGGGATCATCCTGGCTTTTGGGCAGAGGGTCCTTGGGAATTTCTCTCGCCTCAGGAACCTCTCTTCCCCGGCCGGATTTTTTCCCGAGAGCTTCCGAGATATCGACCACAAGACCTCGGCCCGGCTTGTCCGTCTGAGCCTTCTCGTCTATGCCGTCATTCTCGCCCGGTGTTATATCTACGTTCGGGCCTTCAACATTCCCATCGATGTCTTCAAGTTTTCGCTGCTCTTTTTCATCGGCTATGCGCTGTCCTCTTTGAGCCTAACCCCCGGAAATCTGGGGATCGCCGAACTCGGATGGTTCGGCGTCTTGACCCTCGTCGGAGTCGGACGGGAGAACGCGGCTTTCTATGCCCTCGGCAAGAGGATCATCGACATGGGGGCCGTCCTGATCCTGGCGGCGGGAGGCTATGGCTACTACCTTTATCAGAAAAAAAGGCGTATCGCCCTCCCCCTCGCCGGACAAAAAGAAGAACGACTCGGATGAGACGGGCGATTCCGCGGGCCTGGATTGATATCGAAGCGGGAGAGATGACGGCCGTGCTGGCCCAGCTCCTGGGGAGGCGCGGAGCGCCGGAAGAGAAGGCTGTTTCGGATTTCGAAGCGGCCTTCGCGCGCACCATCGGAACAAAAGAGGCCGTCTCCTTTCCTTCCGCACGGGCGGGTATTTATTTTGGACTCCGCGCCCTGAACCTCCGGAAAAACGACGAAGTCATCCTCCCGGCCTATACCTTCTGGATTGACGCCGCCATGGTCGTCATGGCCGGTTTGAGGCCGGTTTTTGTCGACGTCGACCGTCGATCCGCCAACATCGATCCCGGACGAATCGAAAAATGCATCACGGACAAAACGCGGGTCATTTTCCTCTCCCACCTCAACGGGCTGCCCGCCGAGATGGGAGCGATCCGCGCCATCGCCCAGCGCCACGGGCTTCGCCTCATGGAAGACTGCGCCCGGGCCTGCGGCGTCCGCCTTGAGGGGAAGCCTCTGGGATCTTCCGATATCGGAATTTTTAGCTTCGGCTACGGCAAGAATCTCTATCTTTTCGGCGGCGGGATGGTGACCTCGAGCGATCGCTCTTTCATCGAACGTCTCCGGGACGAAAAGAAGGCCTTCGGCCGGATGTCCGGAGCGCAGCTCCTGGGAAAAACGATCGAGGGCTGTCTGCTGCGGATTTTGAATACCCCCCCTTTTTTCAGCGTGGTTCTATTTCCCCTGATCCGGCGATACAAAGTGAAAGGGGATAGAAGACTCGCCCTTTTTTTCGAACAGAAGAAAGCGTCCTACGACCGTCCGCCGGCAAGTTTTTACCGGTCGCTCAGCCGCATTCAGGCGGGACAGGGAATTCGATTTCTCAAACGGATCGATGGACACAATCAGAAACGGCATGAAAACGCCAAGGTCTTGAGAGAAGCCTTGACCGGCATCCCCGGACTCCACACCTTTCTCTCCTCCCCGGCCGCGGGCGCGGAAATGCTTTATTTTGCCCTGCACAGCGGCCGTAAAAAAGAGCTGCAGCGATTTTTATTGAGTCAGGGAATCGACGTCGAGGACGAGAGCGCCGCGGACCTGACGCAGATGGACGAGTTCAAGAAATACGCCGGGGGACAAAGCTATCCCCATGCCGGGGCGCTCGACGGGAAGGTCATTCTTTTGCCCTGCCACCCTCACCTGCGCCCAGACGAAATCCGCTATATGATCGAAAAAGTCCGAGACGGATGCCTGAAATTTTCTCCGTGCGCCGGCTGAAGGACTGAAGCCATGAAAGTCGCTCTTATCCATCCCCGGCTGTACGTCAAAGCCTATGATTTTTTTCCCCTCGGACTGGGCTACATCGCTTCGGCCTTGGAACAAAAATCCATCGCCACCTCTTTTCACGACCTCCACAAGGATTGGATGAAGACTTCGGATCTCGTTAAAAAAATTTCGAACGAGGAAGCGCCGGATCTTTTCGCCCTTTCGGCCATGATCACCTCCCTGACTCAAACCGCGGAAATCTGCCGGGCTCTCAAGCGTCATTTCCCGCATTCAAAAATCGTCCTGGGAGGTCGGATATCCGTCCTTGATCCCGCGTTTATTTTCAGGCACATCCGGACGGATTACATCATCAAGGGCGAAGGCGAAGTCGCCATCATTGAGCTGATTGAGATGCTCGAGGGAAAGCGGGCGCCCCATCAAGTCCAGGGACTGGCCTTCAGAGACGAAGCGGGAGAGATTCGTTCCAACGGTGAAGCCGCCCGCATCACGGATGTCTCGGATTATCCCATTTACTACCGGAGCTTCGATATCGCCCGTTACATTTCGCGGCGAACCGTCCAGTCGCCCAACCTGCCTTCGCTCAACATGCTCTCGGCGAGGGGCTGTCCCTATGCCTGTACATTCTGCAACTTTTCCAAGGAAAACAACCACCGCCTGCGGGCCTACGGCCTCGGTCTCCTTGAGGAGGCCTGGGATTATCTGCGGGAGCATCATGGGCTCCGACACGTCACCTTCAACGACGACATCTTTACGGTCAATCCCCAGCGCCTGAGAGATGTCTGTCAAAGCCTGAGGGACAGACGCCTGGCCTTTTCCTGTTCCACCCGCCTGGACTGTCTGGACGAGGACATGATCACGCTTCTCGAAGAATCCGGCTGTCGGTATCTCTGTCTGGGGATCGAGTCGCCTGCGGCGGCGGTGGCCGAAATCATCGATAAAAAGCTCGACCTCGGCAAGTGCCAGCGCAACATCGACCTCTTGAAAAAGACGAGGATGACGGTCAACTTCGGCTTCATGATCGGCCATGCGGGAGAGACCGAAGAGACGATCCGTGAAACTCGGGATTTTGTCCTGAAGAATAGGGTCATTTACAGCGCCTTTTTCGCCACGGCTTTCCCGGAAACCAAGCTGTATGACCTGGTCCGCAGCCGAATTCCCGACGAAGAGGAATACCTGCTGAAGCTGTCGACCGTGGATCTGAGCGCCGATTACCCGGTCAACATGACCGCCATCCCGAAAAGCAAGCTCTACCGCCTGCGGGACGGTCTCGTGGCGGATTCCGTCCTCAACGTCTTGAAGGTCCGGAATCCGGCCGTTCAATATCTGCTGCACGGGTGCTTTGTTGCCTACCTGGTATTCATGAGGCGTTTCGGGTTGAAAAGGGCTGTTTTTAAAAGGATTTTTGAATTCCTGAACATCGTCGTCGTCAAACCCCTGATCTCCTCATCGGAATGAAGGCGGATTCTTGAAACGGATTTTTCTTCCATGAATATTCTGATGCTCAACCCCCCCTTCAAGAGAAGATTCTCCAGGTCCTCGCGAAGTCCCGGAGTGGCTAAAGGGGGCACGATCTATTATCCCCTCTGGCTCGCCTACGCGACGGGTGTCCTCGAAGAAGCGGGATTTTCCGTGAGATTGATGGATGCGCCGGCCGAGGCCTGGACGGTCACGGACGTTCTGGATAGGATCGGGGACTTCCGGCCCCGCTTGATCGTCCTCGACACCAGCACGCCCAGCATCGACAATGATGTGCGGGTGGGGATGACGATCAAAGACCGCTATCCGGGGAGCAGTCTCGTCCTCGTGGGGACACATGTCTCTGCCCTTCCTGAAGAAACCCTGCGGATTCACCCCAAAATCGATGCGGTGGCGAGGCGGGAATACGATTACACGCTCCGGGATCTCGCCCGAGCCCTGGAGGACGGGCATTCGTTCCAAACCGTCCTGGGACTGAGCTTCCGCGAACGGGACGGCATTGTTCATAATCCCGACCGGCCTTTCATCGAGAATCTGGATGATCTCCCTTTCGTCCCGAAGGTCTACAAGAAACATTTGAACATCGAAAGCTACTTTTTCGCCGCGGCACACCACCCCCTGGTCATGACCATCACGGGCCGCGGCTGCCCCCATCGATGCGCTTTCTGCCTTTACCCCCAGACGTTTCACGGCCGCAGATACCGGAGGAGGAGCCCGGAAAACATCGTCGAGGAATTCGAGTGGGTGGTCCACAACCTTCCTCGGGTCAAAGAGATAGGCATCGAGGACGATACCTTCACGGCCGACCGCAGCCGGGCCCGGAAGATTTCCGGGATGTTGGCCGAAAAAAACATGAAGCTGAAATGGTTCTGCAATGTCCGCCCGGACCTGGATTTGGACACTCTGCGGCTCATGAAACAGGCCGGCTGCCGCCTGGTCACCGTCGGTTTCGAAAGCGGGAGCCAGGACATGCTGGACCGGATGAACAAAGGCTTGAGATTGGACGGGATCCGGCAGTTCGCGGATAACGCCAGGAAAGCGAAAATCCTGGTCCATGGCTGCATCGTCATCGGATATCCGGGGGAGACGCGGGAAACCATCCAGAAAAGCCTCGACTTTGCCCGGCAACTGAACTGCGACAGCATGCAATTTTATCCTCTGTATGTCTATCCCGGGACGGAAGCCTTCGAGAGAGCCAAGGCCGATGGCCATCTGGCCACGGGCGACTATTCAAAATGGGTGACGGAGGAAGGATATCACAGCTGCGTCCTCAACCTCCCCGGGCTTTCGGCCGAGGAGCTTCTCAGGATCAGCGATAAAGCCGTGAAAAGCTACCATTTCCGACCCGCCTACATCGGGATGAAGCTGAAACAATCCCTGGTCCATCCGGGCGAGGGAAGGAGAACGGCAAAGTCGGCCCTGGCCTATGCCAAAACGCTCTGGCGGTCTTTGGCCCACAGAAAGCCGAACCCTCAAAAACAGTTTGCCTCCGCCGCCGAATCAGGCCTGGAACGGAGCGCGGCCGAGAGAAGAGGATGAAGGTTTCCGTCATTGTTCCCTGTTTCCGAGAAGAGCAGAATATCCAGACGTGTTTGGGATCTTTGATCGCCCAAGATTATCAGGATTCCTACGAAATTCTCGTCGTGGACAACGACTCCCCGGACCGGACGCCCTTCATCATCCGGGAGATGCAAAAAAAATCTCCGAAAATCCGGCTGATCGTCGAAGAAAAGCGGGGAACAGCCGCCGGCCGGAACACCGGAATCAGGAACGCCCGCTATGAGCACATCGTCTTTATCGATGCGGACTGCGCGGCTCCTCCGGACTGGCTGTCCATTTTGGTCCGGAATTATCAATGGGCCAAATCGAACGGGGATGGCGTCATCGGCGTCGGCGGGAGAAACATCGCGCCCCGGGAGGCCCCCCCTTTCGTCAAAGCGATAGAAATCGTCCTGGATTCTTACGCCGGCAGCTTCAGGAGCATTCAGGGCCGACAATTTAAAACTCAAAACTACGTCCCGAGCTTATCCCTGACCAACGCCCTCTACGAGAGAGAAAAAATCGTCGAGGCCGGCGGTTTTGACGAATCCTTAAGAAGCGAGGCCGAGGACGCGGACCTCAACCACCGCCTCCTCGCCGGCGGAGGAAAATTTTTGTACGTCCCGGACTCCTTCGTCTGGCACAACATGCGGCCGTCTCCGAAGTCCTGGTTCAGAAACATGTTTCGCTACGGCAAAGGACGGGCGCGCCTGTTGAAAAGACACCCGTCGATGCGGAAGCCGTTCTATCTTCTGCCCGTCCTGTTTCTGCCGGCCATGCTGTCCGTCTCTCTCGTCTGTGTTTCCCCAATCTTCGTTCTTCCCCTCCTCTATTTCCCTTTTCTGGCCGGCCTGTCCTGTGTTCAATCGATCAAGCATCGATCCCCGAACTTACTGCACCTCATCCTGGTCGTGTATGTGATCCAGCATTTCGGGTACGCCTCCGGCGAGATCTACGGACTTCTCCATCCCAAGGTCTGCTGATGAGTTCCTCTTTTGACCGGAGGCCGGCATCCAGGCTCATGAAAAAAATGGTTCTCTTCCATTTTGTGTGGGTTAAGGATGATCGGAGAAGGTCCGGGAACGGCCTGGCTCCCATCCAGGTTTTTAACGCCGTTCTCTCACCGCCCTTTTCGGCTCCGCGGAACTCGCACAGCAGATTTCGGCATCAAATAGATGTTTTAAAAAATGGGGCCCCAAAACTCCCATTTTTTTCATTTAAGCGTCTCCCTTTTTTGGATCAAGCTCAGACATCCGCGGCGCCCGGCCTGGCCGGGTTCCCTCAAGGGCGGTTCGAGAAGACTAAACCTTCCACGGTCGCTGCGGCCATTCCCGGACCTTCTCCCTCATTTTTAGCCACACCAAATGGAAGAGAATCAAAAAAATAAAAGCGTGTCTGACCTCTGGGAAAAACGCTGGGCAGGGGCTGGACGCGGTCGAACGATCAGTTTTATCGGAAAACGGATGTTCAAGGCCAAGGCCGAAGTCCTGCGGGACGTCCTCAAGGACATTCCGGTTGAGACAGCCATCGAGGTCGGCTGCGGATTGGGCTACACCCTGGAGGTCATTCAACAAGCGGGGATCGATGTCATCGGAATCGATGTCTCCTCCCAGGCCGTGTCGCACTGCCGGAAAAAGGGGCTGGCCGTTAGCCACAAAGATCTGGAACAGGTCGAGGACCGCTACGACCTGGTCTCGAGCGACGGACTGCTGGAACATTTCTTGAATTTTGAACCCTCTGCCGAGCGGTTGATGAGGATCAGCAAAAAATATGTCCTTCTCATTCAGCCCAACCACGACTCTCTGTCCGGAAAGGCAGTGGCCTTCTTCGCGGAAATCCTGCGGGGCCGGACGAATGTTTACGAATACAACTATCGAATCCTGGATTTCGTCGATGTTTTCGAGAGACATGATTTTCGGCTGATCAAGAACCGCGCCATCTTCTTCAACGTCTTCAGGCTCTTGTTATTCAAACAAGGCAGACCGTCATGAGACCAAGATTGCCGGCCGCTCAACCGCTCCCTTCGACGATCTTCGACCGGACAGCCGTCATCATTCCGGCCTACAACGAGGCGAAGAATATCGCGCTCATCGTCAAAGGCATCAAGTCCGATTTCCCCGCGGTCGACTTGGTCGTGATCGATGACGGCTCGGCCGACGGGACGCGGGAGATCGCCGCCCAAGCCGGAGCGACCGTCCTGTCGCACACGAGCCAGATGGGCTATGGGGTCGCCCTCCAGACGGGCTACAAGTACGCGCTGGGCTCCAGCCGCTGTGAATACCTCGTTCAGATCGACGGGGACGGACAGCATAACTACCGGGACATCCCCAGGCTTCTGGAGCCGCTCCTCCATCAGGAGGCCGACCTGGTCATCGGCTCCCGGTTCAGCGGCAAGCGGGCCAGCTATCGAATCGGCCTGAGACGAAGAGCGGGCATGACTTTCTTCAGAATGCTGTTCCGGATCATGTCCAAAACGAAAATCCAAGATGTGACGAGCGGAATGAAGGCCTTCAAAAAAAAAGTGATCGAGAACTGCGTCTCCGATGAATTCCCCTACCACTATCCGGACACCAATGTCCTGCTCCTTCATTCCCGGAACGGTTTCAGGATTGTCGAAGTTCCATCGGCCATGAAAGAAAACAAAGACCGCAAATCGATGCACGGCGGAATCGGCCGTCAGTTGTTCTATTTGGTTTGGATGATCCTCTCGCTCGTGGCCGCCGGGTCCAAGACAAAAGGAGGTCCTCATGCCCGTTAAACAAGTCCTCTTCCTGGGTCTTGTTTTTATCGTCTTGTTTTCCTGGGTCCTGAGAATGATCCTTCAAAACCGGCTGAGGGAATCTTATGCCGTCCTGTGGATGGCCATCGCCTTTTGCCTCCCGGCCTCGATTCTGCTCTATCCCCTCCTGGTTAAAATCGGCGGCTTCGCCGGATTCATCGCCCCCGTCAACTTTTCCTTCGTCGTCGGATTCATCGCCATCTTCATCATCTGCCTGCATTTTTCCGCAGCGAACTCCCGCCTGGAACGGACCATCAAAAACGCCGTCCAGAAAATAGCCCTCCTGGAAGAAGAGGTCCGGCGCTTGAAGGACAAGATGGGAGCCGCTGATCAACCGAGGCCAAAGGAAGACTCGGACGGTTAGAGGCTGACGTTCCTTTCCCCTCTGTATTTCTTAAGGTAATATTTATCGACGGTGAACTTCCAGGCATTATCGATCTCCAGCCGGAATCGCGGCTTGTAGTAAACGAGAAAAACAAAAAGATCCCAAAGAAAAATGATCCCTTTGAGACGGAGGCCCTCCCAAAAGTATTTCCGGATCAAAAACAGCCGGACTTTCCGAACCATGCGCGCGACCTGCTTCCGGGAAGCGTACTTCGTCCGGATCACCGGCCGGGTATGCATCACATGAGCCCTCTTGAAGCGGGCCTCCTCGATCAGCCCCTCCTGCTCGCAGACCTGACGGATCTCGGTCCCCGGGAGAGGCATGAGGATGGGAAAGAGCATGCATTCTGCTCCCAGCTCTTTGGCGAAGGCCAGGTTGCGCTCCATGATCTCGACGGTATCATAGGGCGATCCCAGAATGATCGGGATATGGAGCTGGATCCCGAACTTTTTGATCAAGGCCACGGCCGACCGGATCTGGGCAACGGTCATCTCCCGCTTGTAGACCCGGTTCCGGACAAAATCGTCCACGGACTCGACTCCGATGCCCAGTTCGTAACAGCCGGCGTCTCTCATGGCCCGGATCATCCGCTCGTTCACCAGGTTAGCGCGGACATTCGCCGCCCAGAGGATTTTTTTATGAAAATTCCGCTCTCTGTAGGCGCGGCAAAAGTCGAGGACGAACTCCTCTTTGAGGATGAACGTATCGTCGTTGAATTGGAAATGCCGGAGCCCGATGTCGGCCAAGCGGTCGATTCTCTGGGCGATCTCCTGCATGATGTTGTCCACCGAACGGAAACGGACCTTCGTCCAGCCCAAAGCCTTTTTCAAGGCCGGAGCGCTGCAGAACGTGCAGTCGTAGGGACAGCCGCGGGAACACAGGATCGGGAGATGGTTGACATTGACCTTGAAATACTTGGCCAGGTCAAAATCCTCCCAATCCGGAAAGGGAAGATCGTCCAGGTTTTCAAGCGGAGGCTGTTTGTCGTTTTTGACGACTTGGCCCATCTCGTTTCTATACCAGAGGCCCCTGATTCCTTCCGGATTCAGTCCGGCGTTGAGAAGATTCTCCAGGACATATTCCCCTTCGCCGGTGCAAACCATGTCCGCCTCCGGATTTTGGATCACCTCCTCGGGCCGGAGGATGGCGTGCACTCCGCCGAAGATCAGGGGAATGCGGAAACGGCCTTTGATGAACGCGGCCACTTCCAGAGCCTGAGCATAGTTGAAGCTCAAGAGGGATATGCCGACGAGGTCGGGGAGATCCTTTCTCAGGGCGGCCGAAAGGTGCGACCTCCAGGAGGTCTGGCAAAACGTGAAATCGATAATCCGGGCCCGGTGGGCCGTCCGTCGATTGACGTACGCCTTGAGAACGGCCAGGTTTAAAGGCGGCTCTCCCGCCCTTCCTTCGATGTTGGGGTCCAAGAGCAGAAGTTTCATCCGTCCCTATGTCCTTGATGTTCGATTGAAGAAGCAGAAGAATTGCATATATCACAGCTCGGCCAGGACGTCAATTTGATGAGGAATTTCCTACGATGAGCCAGCGGAAGCCGGACCTCAAGAATTCTCTCCTCCTCGTGATCACTCTTCTTTTCTTTGTCTTCTATCTCGTCTGCCACAGCCTTCAGAAAAAATTGATTGACAACGACTCCTGCCTGTGGATCAACTACGGGCTGCAACTCTTTCAGGGGAACCTGGAGAGTTTTCGCTTCATCGCCGACGCTCCCCCCTACTCGCCCTTGGTTTATGCGCCGGGTTACCCCTTCCTCATCGGACTCGTTCATCTCCTTTTTCGGAATCCCGTTGTGAGCGCCCATCTGGTTTCCATGATCGCGGGAGCGCTGTTGCTCCTGGTCGTCTTTCGCCTGGCCACAGAATTGTTCGATGAAACCATAGGCCTAATCGCCCTTCTGCTTTGCGGAGTTTACACCCAACTCGTCACCTATGCCCTCTCCGCTCTGCAGCCGTCCACGGTCACTCTCTTTCTCGCTTTAAGCGCTTATTTTTTCATGTTGAGCCTGAAAAGAAAGGGAGGGACCTATCCTCTCCTGGCCGGCCTAACGGCGGGGATTGCCGTCCTGACCCGATTCGAGCTCGCCTTGTACGCGATTCTTTTCGCCGGCCTCTACGCCTGGCGAATCCTGCGTAAAAAAGGCCGTTTCAAGTCCTTGGTTCTCTATGGAATTTCCGTAGCTTTGGTCTATGCGCTCTACGCCGTTCCGCTCTATCTCAACTCCGGATTCAAGGTCATTTCACCCTACATCGGCGAAAAGATTCTCAGCTCGGATATTCCCGACAAGCCAAACATCAATTACGAAAATTATCTCAAGCTGGACCTGTCGGCTCGAGCCCTGCTCTTCAATAAGAATACGGCTTCGAGCATCAGTTTGTCCAAACAGAACCGAGTCCGCGCCTCTCCCGAGGACTGGGGCAAACAGGGACATGAGAAAGACCGGAATCCGTCCCAAAATCAGGGCATCGCCCGGAATTACAATATCTTTTTAAAAAGCCTTTTCCCCAAATTGTTCAGGTTTTATCTCGTCCCGTTTCTGTTGTTCGGAGCGGCATTTTGCTACCGGCAGAAAAACTCCTCGAGCTGGATCCTTTTTTCCCTGATTTTTGTGACGCTCGTGTTTTTTCCTATGGGGAATGTTGACACTCCCCGCTATTACATGCAGATCGTCCCCTTCCTGCTCATCATCGCCTCGTGTGGAATCTTTTATTCGGCTTCGATCCTGAAAAACATCATCGGCGGGCGCTGGATACTCCCTGTCCTGGTCTCCATCATTTTGGGCGCGTATGTCATCAACGATGTCAGAAACGTCATCCCCTTCTATTCGGATCAAGAGCGGGTGTGGTTGAAGACGGCGGAGTATCTCCAGAATCACGCGCCGGAAAACAGCATCGTCATGGCCAGAAAACACCACCCGGCTTTTTACAGCGGCTTGAGGACGTCCATCCTGCCGGACGAACAAAACCTGAATGACGTCTGGGAATACGCGGCTTTCATCGGCGCGGATTATCTCGTTATCGACCGTCATCTCACGGCAAGGCTCATGCCCCAATACAAAGACTTGCTGGAGGATCACCTTCCCCCCTGTCTGGAGATCGCCCAAGAACTGTTCGCCGGAACGGATTATCAGACGCGAATCTTCAAGTTCAGGAAGCAGAATTCGTGAGAAAAAAAGGCGTTGAAATGAGTCTCGAGGCCCGGATCAGACGATTTGTCCGGCAGGCGGAACATCCCCTTCCCGGACGTTTCCGCGGCTGGGACAACGCGGAACGGAGCCGGCCGGCTCCAGAGGTGCGGCCGTGATCATCTCCCGGACGCCATTCCGGATCAGCTTGATCGGCGGCGGAAGCGATCTGAAGGCCTTTTATAGAAAATTCCCCGGCGCCGTGGTGAGCACGACGATTGACCGATACATGTACATCATGATCCATCCCTATTTTCACGACAAGATCAGAATCAAATATTCAAAACTGGAAGATGTCAACGAGATCCATCAAATCAAGCACCCCATCGTCCGGGCCTGCCTGAACCGGTTGAGAATCCAGAAGGGGATCGAGATCGCGAGCATTGCCGATGTCCCCGCGGGAACGGGCCTCGGATCATCGAGTTCTTTCACCGTCGGCCTGCTCCATGTCTTGAATGCCTACCGGCGGAACTTTCTGTCCAAAGCTCGCCTGGCCCGGGCGGCCTGCCAGATCGAGATCGAGACGCTGAAAGAGCCGATCGGCAAGCAGGATCAGTACGCCGCGAGCTACGGCGGCCTGAACTTCATCCGGTTTCATCCGGACGAACGCGTGACCGTGGAGCCTCTCGCCTGCAGCCCGGAAATCACGGATAAACTCGAAAAGCGGCTGCTGCTGTTCTACGTCGGAAGGGAAAGAAAAGCCGGAGACATTCTGCGGGAGCAGCAAAAAAACATGAACATTCCGGCCTATCGAGACCGGATGAAAGAGATGGTCCGGCTGACGGAAGAATTGAGAGCTGTCCTCCTGGCCGGCCGATTGAAGAGGCTGGGAGAAATCCTGCATGAGGGCTGGTTGATCAAAAAAGGCCTGGCGCCGCACATCACCAATCCCATTGTGGAGGACTATTATGCCAGAGCCATCAAGGCCGGAGCCCTCGGGGGGAAGATTCTGGGCGCGGGGAGCGGGGGATTCTTCCTCTTCTATTGTGAACCCAAAGACCAGAACGACCTGAGGACGGCCCTAGGCCTGAGAGAACTGAGATTCGGTTTTGATTCAAAAGGATCGCAAATCATCTTCAAGGAAGGGCAGACAAGGGATGAATAAAGAATTCACTCGCGGCTATCTCTGGGAGTTGAAGAAAGCCATCGATGCTCTGCCGCTCGAAAAATTCGAAGAAATTTTTTCTTTGATTCTCGAAGCATCGAAGGCGGGGCGTCAGATCTTCATTATGGGAAACGGAGGAAGCGGCGCGACGGCGTCTCACTTCGCCTGCGACATGAACAAGGGGGCGCACTCCGGCTCGAAAAAACCATTCAAGGTGATCTGTCTGAATGACAACATGCCCACTCTGCTGGCCATCGCCAATGACGGCTCCTTCAAAGACATCTTTGTCGAGCAGCTCAAAAATTTCCTTAAGCCCGGGGACCTGGTCGTGGGCCTTTCTTCCAGCGGAAATTCGGAAAATATTCTCAGAGCCATCGGGTACGCGAATAAGAACGGAGCGAAGACGATCGGTTTGACAGGGCTCGAAGGAGGAAAACTGGCCAAACGGGCCCACTTCGCCCTTGTCGTCCCCGCCAAAGATCCGCAAAAAGTCGAAGACATTCATCTCGTCCTCGTTCATCTGATCAAACAAAACATCAACAGGAAGAGGCTGTCGCAGAAATCTCAGCCGAGAACTCGCGCGGGCGCTCCCTCGAGGAGATAAAAGGCTTCGCCTTTGACGGCGGCTGACGAGCGGCGCATGTTTCTGCCGCGGAAAAGAGTCCAGCCCATCCCGTTTGAAAAAGCCCGGATTTCAGGATTCCTGAACAAAACGTCCGCCTGACATGAAAACGTCAAAAGGCACAAACATCAAGGCCGTTTTGCTGGCCGCAGGAACCGGCACAAGGCTCAGGCCGCTGACTGACAAGATCCCGAAATGCCTGTTGCCGATCGGGGGGCAATCTTTGCTCGAGCGCTGGTTTGAAAAACTCCGGGAGGCCGGCGTCTCCCAAGTTCTGGTGAACACTCATTGGCTCCATGAAAAAGTGGAGGCCTTCATCCGGGAGTCTCCCCAACAGGGGTTGACAATCACCCTCTTTTACGAACCGAGTCTTCTGGGGAGCGCCGGAACGCTGTTGGAAACGCATGGCTGGTGGGAGGATTCATCCGCGATCCTCATTCTTTACGCCGACACCCTGACGACCAGCCGCTTGTCTGAGATCATAAAATTTCACGGCGAACACGACCTGCCGTTCACGCTGGGTCTGTTCGAAACCGACAAACCCCGCAGTTGTGGGATCGCCGAGCTGGACGAGCGGGATACGGTCATCCGCTTTGTCGAAAAGCCGAAAAATCCCCGAAGCCGCCTGGCAGCGGCCGGAATCTCCGTGTCCGATCCGCTGTTCCTCAGCCGCGCCCTCAAAGCCCGAAAAAATGGCCATCGACCCTACGACCTTGGTTATCACCTCCTTCCTTGGCTGTCCGGTCAGATGAAAGGCTATCGACTCCGCGGACATCATATCGACATCGGCACGATGGCTTCCTACCGAACGGCCAAGCGCGGGTTTAGGTTCATTTCCTAGTTTCCCCTCCTTCCTTTTTTTCCCCTTCCCAAATCCTTCCCTCCTTTCTCGGAAATCATCATCACCTCACCCCAGGCAGCTGCCCGTCTATCATTTTTCGGGGACATGACCGGAAAATTGTATTTTTTTTGAGATCGGGTGGCGCCGACCGGGGCGCCCCAGAGTCACCTTGGAGGGGGAACCCGCTTCGCGTTTCCCCCTTCCAACGTTCGCTTCGCTCCCTGCCTCCCTTTCTCGGGCGGGGTGTCCCGCCCTG
>Ga0315282_10003318_pt1 | contig 28936 bp, 34 predicted proteins | sample YL17G07_20_MG_FD_203693 | JGI IMG/M metagenome (GOLD analysis project Ga0315282, IMG submission 203693) | Sediment microbial communities from Yellowstone Lake, YNP, Wyoming, USA - YL17G07_20 | ecosystem: Environmental > Aquatic > Freshwater > Lake > Sediment | place: USA: Wyoming | collected... | reverse complement strand
CAAAAGGGGGCGCAAGGTTTCGACAGAGGCTGAAGGCAAAGGTGGCGAGTAGAGGGGGTCGCGGACCTCTTAAATCCCTGCGGCGCACAATAAGTGCCAACAACTACCAAGTAGCTTACGCTTAAGCGTTAGCCGTCCTTTCCGGCTCTCACCCTGCGGGGCGGAAAGGGCGTCAAACAGCAGGGCCTCTCTGGTGAGCCCGGCCTGAGGGCAGCCAGGAGAAGCAAACTCGGGCTGGTTCCCGGAAATCCTGCCTGTGGGAGGGCCGGGAGCGAGAGAAAACACAGGCTACGCTCGTAGAGGCCTTTGGGGTAAGCCTTTTGGACGCGGGTTCGACTCCCGCCGCCTCCACCAAAAATAGGGACAGTCCCTATTTTTTAAAAACTTACAACCCCAGATAGTGCTTCCTTATGTGCTCGTTTTCCGCCAGCTCTTTCCCTGAACCCTCGAGGACGATCTGGCCGTTTTCTAAGACGTAAGCTCTGTCCGCGAGGTCCAGGGCGTAGGTGGTGTTCTGCTCCACAAGGAGCAGGGTTAATCCTAGCTCCCTCAATTTCTGGAGTTCCTCGTAAATAGCTTCTACCAGTTTCGGAGCAAGGCCCAGGGAGGGCTCATCAAGCATAAGGAAGGTGGGATCCATAGTAAGCCCTCTCCCGATGGCAAGCATTTGCTTCTCTCCACCGCTTAGCGTCCTTGCGAGCTGATTCTTCCTCTCTCTCAGGACGGGGAAAACCTGATACACCTTTTCCAGGACACCGGTTTTGAGGGCAGAGCGATTTACATAAGCACCCATCAGGAGATTTTCCCAGACGCTCATGTTGGGGAAAAGCCGCCCCCCTTCCGGGACATGAGCAATTCCTTCTTTGGCAATAGTATGTGGGGGCATGCCATCGATCCTGTTTCCCCTGAAAAGGACCTCGCCAGACTGAGGCCTGACGATTCCGGAAATCGTTTTCAAGAGCGTGCTTTTGCCTGCACCGTTGGGCCCAATTACAGCTACTACTTCGCCCTTCAGCACCTGAATGGAAACTTTCTGAAGGACCGTCGCCTTGCCGTAGCCAGATATGAGTTCTTTAACGCTTAAAACTTCTTCGTTCATCGCAATGCCCTTTTCCCAAGATAAGCTTCGATTACCCTTGCGTTCTGGCTGATCTCCTGGGGAACACCGGAAGCGATTAACTCCCCTGCGTCCAGGACGAAAATCTTTTCGCACAGCCCCATAACCATCTGCATCACATGCTCGACGACAAAAAGGGTTACCCCTTTTCTCTGGTTCATCTCTCTTAAAATGTCCATCAGGGCTCCCAGATCCGAAGGGTTTAAGCCTGCCCCGGCTTCATCAAGGAGGAGCAGTTCTGGCTCTGTTGCCAGAGCTCTGGCCAGCTCCACCCGCCTCAAGGCTGCCAGGCCGAGATCAGCGCACTTTCTCCAACGCAATTTTCCAAGGTCACAGAACTCTATCACTTGGTCCACAATCCGAATGGTCTCCTTATTCGTGTGACGGTTGTACGCGCCCACGCGGATCGCATCCTCCACGCTCATGCTGGCAAAAGCTTTTGTCACTTGAAAAGTTCGAGACATGCCCATTTTGCAGATAATGTGCGGGTAGGCTCCCGTGACGTCCTTCCCCTTGAAAAGGACTCTTCCCCGCTCGGGAGGAAGGAGGCCGGAAATAACGTTAAAGAGCGTGGTTTTGCCTGCACCGTTAGGCCCAATCAAGCCAACAATTTCTCCTCCGTGCACTTTTAGGGAGACGTTGTTCACGGCAATCAGGTTTCCGAATTTCTTGGTGATATTTTCTACTTGAAGAATAGAATTATTCTGCATGGTTTTTTCTCACCCATCGAGAAAAGAGTTTGTTAAACCCATCCTGAAGCAAAGTGGTGATCCCTCGGGGACGGAAAAGCACGATGAGGATTAACACGGTGGAGTAAATCACGAGGTAGAGGCTTTCCAGTTGGCCTCCCAGGTTCGCGCGCAGGAGCTCGCGAATGCTCACGAGCAGAATTGCCCCGATGAGAGGTCCGTATGTGATGCCCATTCCCCCCACGATCCCGAGGATGGCTACCTCCGTGCTCAGTGGGCTGCTGAAGAAATTGGGATGTATAAAACCGTAAAGACAGGCATACACTCCTCCAGTAACGCCTACAATGAAAGCGTAAATCATCAGGGCTTTAAGTTTAGAGGACCGAACGCCAACCCCCAGAACTGCTGCGGCATCCTCGTCGTCACCCAGGGCAATCAGATAATAGCCAAGCTTGGAACGGCTGATCCAAAAATTGATGAATAAGGCAGCAAGGAGCAGGGTCAGCATGATGTAGTAATAGGGGATGTAGGAGCCGAAGCGCATATACAGGGCGGAGCCATAGCTGGGAAGATAACGCTCCACAGGGCCGCCCACCTTTTCCCACATGATGAAAGCAATGCGGAGGACCTCAACCAGGGCAGCTGAGGAAAGAGCATACCAGACCTCCTTGACCTTGAAACGGAAGAGGGGAAGCCCCACCAGTACGGCGAAGAGAACCGCCACCAGGCCCCCTATAAATATGCCGATCCAGGGAGTGAGGTTAAAGCGGATGAGCAACGTTCCGGTGGTGAATGCTCCCAGGCCAAGGTAAGCCCCGGCCGCAAGGTCAAGCTGCCCTCCCATCCCTCCAATGATGTTCCAGGCTGTGGCCAAAACACCATAAAGGAGGATCGTGGTCAGAAGAATCAGGTTGTACGGATTGGAGCGGAAGAAAATGGGAAGCACGAGTGCCAGCAAAACCAAAAGGCAGAGTAAGGCAAAGCGGAATTTTTTCATCATTTCCTCCCGAACACTCCCCTGGGGCGAAGCCAGAGGACAAGGATGAAGATCATGTAAACCACCAGCATCCTGGCCCGGGGGTCCCAGAAGCCCATGGCAAGAGCCTCAGCGCACCCTACTATGATCCCGGAAATAAGCAGGCCGGAGATGGAGCCGAGACCGGTCAGTGCGAGGACGCACCAGCTCAAAAGACCAAAGCGAAGCCCCATCGTGGGGTCAACCTGCTGGAAGGTCATGAGCATTCCTCCGGCGATGGCGGTAAGAGCTGAACCAAGGCCGAAGGCAAGCGCGTATGTTCCCTTGTAATTCACCCCCATGAGCGAGGAGGCATCGAAATCATCAGAGACAGCCCTAATTGCCCTGCCGGCCCAGGTTTTGCTCAGGAAGATAGCTACAACTACTATCACCAGGATGCTGACGAGGGCTGAAATCAAACGGGACGTCATTATGGTCACGGAACCAATCTGGAAATTTCCTGAAATTAAAGAGTAGGGGAGGGATCTTGGCTGGGCTTTCCAGGCAAGCTGAGCAATAGCTCTCAAGAATGTCATGAGGCCAACAGTTACAGCAATCTGGGTCACATATTTTTGGCGGAGCGTGCGGTCTATCAGAGAATAGTAGAAGGCAATTCCTACTATGAAGAGCAGGGGAAAAGTTATCAAAGGGGTAAGGGAAGCGTCAAACCCTAAGTATGACCCCATCCAGAACGCAATGTACATGGAAAGCATCACCAGATCGCCGTGAGCAAAGTTTACAACGTTCATCACGCCGAAAATCAGGGAGAGCCCCAGGGTAATCAGAGCATAGATGCACCCCATTAAGGCCCCATTGGCGAGCAATTGAATGAGCGCGTCCATAAATCTCCTTCTGTTTCCCTTGAGTTAAATTTTTACTACTCGGGGGCGCTCATTCCCCTTATAAAGGCGCGCCCCCGAGAGTCAAGCCCTCTTCACTTCCCGAAGGAAGCAAGGGCCAAAGGACTAATAGCTAGCGTCAGGCCTGGGGTAAGTCGGCTGCGCCTCAGCGGCATCGAAAGGCCAAACTACTTTTGGCTCGCCATTTTGCACCTGCATGACCACTGCCCGGGCATAAGGATTGTCTCCAACCGGATTGAAGGAAATGTGGTTGCTGGGGTAGGTATCCACTGCCGGTCCGGATGTGAGGTCCAACTTCAAGAAAGCTTGGCGGAGATTGTCAGGGTTTAAGGGGTCATCCGCGAACGTTTGGCCGGATAGCTCCAGGGCCTCTTTTAAGACCCACATAGCGTAATAGTTCATTCCCGCAGCCTCGGTGGGGATGTGACCGACCTTCGCTTTAAAGTCCTCCACGAACTTCTTGTTCTGGGGGGTGTCCTTAGCAGGGTTGTAGCTGTAAGTGTTGGCATAATAATTGGCGGTGTCGCCCAGAGCTTTGATTGATTCGGGGTCCGTGTAGCCGCAAGCTCCCATTCCTACGATAAATTTGGGTATCTGATTGAACTCCCGGAAGGTCTTGGCGAAAAGGATAGCATCCATGAAATAAGGGCAGTGGACGACAAAATCGGGCTTAGCTGCCGAAATTTCAGATATGATGGAGGAGACATCAGCAATGTCATACGGATACTCTTTCTGGTAGACAACGGTTAGATGGTTGTCTAAGGCGGCTTGCAAGGCGCCAACAGCATTACTGCGGCCAAAAGAGGAATCCTCATTTAAAATGGCCACCTTTTGCACTGGTTGTCCCAGCTTGGTAGCAGTCTGAACTACGAACTCCACGGCAGTAACTCCATGCTGGCTGGCCTTGGGGGCTGGTCGGAAGAGGTATTGGCGTCCCATTTCCGTCACGCTATCGACAAGAGCATCCGCCACAAGAATTACTCTTTCGCGCTCGGTAACCTCGGAAGCGGCCACGGTCATTCTGGAGATGTAAAGACCCAAAATGGCCACGGGATGATGTTTACTGATGATGCTTTCGGCTCCAAGCTTGGCGCTATCGGCTGATTCTCCGGCATCCTCGGTTACAAGTTCCAGGGGGATACCACCCAGGGACTTTATGCCTCCGGATTCGTTGATGTGCTTTACGGCGATTTCCATGCCAATTTTCGCTTCCGTGCCAAAAATAGCGTGGGCGCCAGTTAATGGTTCCAGACACCCTACAATGATTTTGTCAGGGAGCTGCTTACCGGTGGGGGTTGCGCTCGGCGTGGTGGTCTGAGTTGGCTGAGGAGCAGCGCAACTGGTTAAAACAAGAAGCAGGATAGTCCCGAAAACGACAAACTTTCCAATTCCTATCTTCTTCATCTTTACCTCCTTGCCAGATTAAAATCCCAATCTTTCAATCTCCGCTCCCCCAGAATGAGCGGCTAAGCTGGACAACCCTTCTCCTCTTTTTTTCACCTCCTTTGTTTACATCACAGTTCAGTACCATGTTTTGCGGTTTTTAATTATAGTTTTATTTTTCCTTAATATAATGAATTTCAAGAAAAGTAAAGATTTAAGTGCAAAGATTTTTTAATAATTTTTATTTTTGCAAGAATGTTTGGTAATGGTGCTTTTTGATTCCGGCTCGATTCCATTTTGGTATCCTACCAGAGTGTTTTTATTCTTTTCAAGGCACCTAATCTGAGCCATACCCCAGCGCCTCTTTCTGGAAAGCTTTGTTTTGAAAAATAGGGACAGTCCCTATTTTTTAGGAGCGGCGGGGCCTCTTTATAGTAAAATGTGACGAGGAGCGCACACTTAAGAAAGCGAGGAGCAAGAAATGATAGGAGAACTGTCTGAAGAGATACTGGGGGCGTTGCTTGAAACCATGCCCATCGAGTTTTCCGTTGTAGATGCCCAGGACCGTGTCCTGGCCTGGAACAAACACGAGACCAGGATCTTCAAAAGGCCGGTGGGGGTGATCGGAAAATCTGTACAAAAATGCCACCCGGAAAAGAGCCTGGTCAAGGTAGAGCAAATTTTGAAGGAGATGAAGGAAGGAAAGAGGGAGAGCGCCACCTTCTGGATCGACCTCCCTCTGGGGCCTAATGGCGAGCTGCACAAAGTCCTGATCCAGTACTTCGCTTTGAGGGATAAAGAAGGGAAATACTTAGGGTGCCTGGAGGCCTCTCAGGACATCACTTTCCATCGGGAGTTACGGAGGGAAAAGAGGCTGCTCGCAGAGGAGTGAAGCGGTAATTTTAAAAACCGGGAGGGAAATTATGCCCAACGAGGTAATCTACTCAGAGGGAAACTTTCAGGTGGTGCTCGGAGATATCACCGAGGAAGAAACCGAGGCCATCGTAAACGCCGCTAACCCCACTCTTTTAGGAGGTGGGGGAGTGGACGGAGCCATTCACCGCAAGGCGGGGCCGGAGCTCAAGGAGGAGTGCCGCACGCTTGGCGGTTGTCAGACCGGGGATGCTAAAATCACCAAGGGCTATAAACTTAAAACCAGATACGTAATCCACACCGTGGGCCCAGTTTGGAGAGATGGAAATTCCCATGAGGACGAGCTCCTTGCTTCCTGCTACAGGAAGAGCCTTTCTCTGGCGAAAGAAAAGGGAATAAAGAGCGTCTCTTTTCCCGCCATCTCCACCGGAGCCTACGGCTTTCCCAAAAAGCGGGCAGCGGAAATGGCCGTAAGGGAGGTCAGAGAATTCCTCAAGGAGAATGAGATCCTGGTGCGCTTCGTGTGCTTCGATAAAGAGACTGCCGGTTACTACCTCGAAGTCCTCAAAAGAGGGGAGCAAGTTTAGATGAACATCCTTCAAAAACTCAATCCCAAGACTTTAAAGGCCATCCTGGATCGCGTGGCTGACGGCGTTTACCTGGTTTCCCCGGAGCGCACCATCCTCTTCTGGAGCAGGAGGAGCGGAAGAAATCACGGGTTTTAAGGCTGAGGATATGGTGGGGCACCACTGCCACGAATTGGGGCTCAAGCACATTGACGATGACGGCAACAACCTTTGCGAGACCGCCTGCCCCCTCGCTGAAGCCATTGAAAGAGAAGGGCTCGTGGAAAAAGAGATCTGGGCACACACATTGGAAGGTAGCTTAAAGCACATCATCATTCGCTCCAATCCCACCTACGGCGAAAGGGGAGAGATAATCGAGGCTACGGAGACCTTCACCGAGATTACCGTTTACGACGAGCTGCGGGCCGAGCTTAAAGCTGCCGAGTCCCTGGCCATCCTGGATCAGCTCACCCATCTCCCCAACAGACGCCTCCTGGATGAGATTTTCCCCCACCTCAGAGGGATGACTGAAAGAGGAGAGGCCCGGATCTTCCTCGTCTTTTTGGATTTAAACCACTTCAAGGAGATTAACGACCGCTTCGGACATCTGGAAGGGGACCGCCTTTTGAAATCCGTGGGGCTCGTCCTGGAAAAAGAGATCCGCGCGGGGGACTGGGTCTTTTCTCACCACGCTCTGCGCTACGGCGGGGACGAATTTCTCCTGATCTTTATTTTGCCTAAGAGCTTCCCTGCGGGTTCCGGGAAAGCAATTTTAGAGAGGTTGTCCCGCCTGATCTCTCAGATCCGCACCCCATCGGGCCCTCTGGAAGCGGCGATTGGCGGAACATTTCTTAAGGAAGGGGAAGAACTGCAAGAGGCTCTCCAAAGGGTGGACGAACTGATGTACCAGAGCAAAAAAGAGGGCAAAATCAGGCTGGATTCCAGGAATGAATGAAGCTCTGAACTCCTTTAAGCATCCATGAGGGAAAGCGGCGTTCTTCCATCCAGGGCGGAGGACTGGGAAATTGTTGCCTCAGTGCTCTACAGGGCCTTCTCCGAGGACGAAAACCTGCGCACGCTCAAGCGCTTCAGAGTGGAGGAATTCCCGGATTTTTTCCACCTCTCCTGCGAGTTCTTCATGGAGAGTGGAAACCTTCTCTCCTGGATTTACTGGGATGAGGGGGAGCCTGCTGGTGCTCTCCTTGCCATTCCTTATAACTGGAGCGCCCCGGTCTCCTTTCTCTGGCGCTTTTTTCTTAAATTCTGGAAAAAGATCGGGTGGCGTTCCTTTTCTTCAGTGTTCACCATCATTAAAGCCTCCTGGCTTTCCCGCCCCCGCAAACCCTGCCTGCGCATACTTTTCCTGGGTGTAGTTTCAGGGGCCCGCTGCAAGGGCATTGGAAAAGAGCTCCTCAAGGAGGCCGAAAGAGCTTCTGTTTTCCCAAGCCTCCAGCTTGAGGTGGAAAAGGAAAATCTCCCGGCAGTATCCCTTTACCTGAAAGAGGGCTTTAAAAAGCAAAGGGAATTTCGCCTGGGGAAGGTCACTTTCCTTGTGATGGTAAAGGAGCTATCTCAGAAAGAGGAACCAGACCAGGGCGAAAATCGGGACCAGTACGGGGACTGAATACCTGATGATGTAGCCCAGGAAAGAGGAGGTTTTCACCCCCGCCCTGCCCGAGACGCTTTTCACCATGAAATTGGGGCCATTCCCGATATAGGTCATGGCTCCGAAAAAAACCGCTCCCAGGGAGACGCCTATTATGTCCCGTGGCGTTTGAAGCAAAAGGCCGTGAATGTCCAGTCCCGTAGCTCCCAGGGCTGTGGAAAGGAAGGTCAAATAGGTGGGGGCGTTATCTAAAAAAGCGGATAAAGAACCCGCAAGCCAGAAGAACTGCCCGGGGGAACTGAGCCCGAAGCTCTGAGCGTGGGATTCCAGATACTGCAGAGCAGGGATCATAGTGGCGAAGATTCCCAAAAAGAGGATAGCCACCTCCTTTATCGGCCCGAAGGTAAAATCGTGGTCCTGATGGATGGAATGCGGTGTCAAGAAATAAGAGGCCACCGCGGCTCCGATCATAATCAGCTCCCGCCATGGGGTAGGGAGAAATACCGCGAGAATTATCAAGGCCAAAAACAGAAAGTTCCTTTTTCCCAGCAGGGTCACACCAGGTTTCCCGGCAAAAGCAGGCTCGTCCAGGCCCTTTCGATTGCGGAAATCGAAAAAGAGGAAAGCCGCCAGGACTAAAGCTATGGTGAAGAGCCAGATGAACCAGACGTGCTCAATCAGCCAGAAGAAGGGGATCCCCTTGAGATAGCCCAGAAAGAGGGGAGGGTCCCCGATAGGGGTTAATGCGCCCCCGATATTGGAGACCAGGAAGATGAAAAAAGCCACCAAATATGGTTTCAGCCTGGTCTTGTTCAATCTCAGAAAGGGGCGGATCAAGAGCATGGAGGCCCCGGTCGTGCCGATGAGATTAGAAATTACGGCCCCCACAAAAAGCACGAGGGTGTTCAGCCAGGGGGTGGCTACTCCCTCGATGCGAATGAGGATTCCTCCGGTAACCACAAAAAGCGAACCGATTAAGGAGATAAAAGAGAAGTACTCTAAAGCGGTATGCCAGACTCTCTCATAGTCCTTGAAAAGAATCAGGTAGAAAATCAGGGCGAAAGCCCCTAAGGCAAGGGAGACATAGGAGTAATTCTTCTCCCACCAGTGATGAGAGATCAGGGGGATAATTGCTATGGAAAGAAGCATCAGCACGAAAGGCGCTGAAGCCCAGATGGGTATCTCCATTTTCTTTCAGGGCCGCTTCCAGCTCATATACCTGAATATTAGCACGGACTGAGGCCGGATTCTCAAAAAAGGGACCAAGAAATCGCCAGGAGAGTTCTGAAATCGCCATTGAGGGACCGCTTGACAATGGCTACTACCTGAGACTTGGCCTCAACTTTTCCTATGTCATGCGCATAAAAAGAGAAATGACGCTTGTGGGGCACTGCTTGAGAGTTTAGTCCGATCCCGTTTGATTACTGATCTAAAAAGGCCTCTTTGAAAAAGCGCCGATGAGCGATTCTTAGCTCAAACCATCACTCTATGGGGAAGGAAAGCTTCCGCGGAAAAAGGAAACTCCCCCGGCCCATTGACGAAATGCTTGTTTTAATCGGCGGGATTCATCCTGAAAGGCAACACCTGCCGCAAAAGGGGCTATCCTCCCAGCCACTCTATCGCGGTAATTCCCAGGGATTGGGAATCCTCGAGATTTTTATAATCTGTTCGTCGTTTAAAGTGTTTCTGGTGTCGAGAAGAGCGTTCATATAGCAGTAAATGCAGTTCTGGTAGCAAAAGTCACCCACTTCAAGCTGAAGGGCGTAAATCCTGTTTTCCTGGTAAGCCCGCTCAAGCTCACCGTAATCTATGAGGGCTTCTGCCTCAGTCATCCTTTGGCCCTATTATATTTTTGTTGCTCTTGCTTTTGAATAAGGGTCCGCGCCTTTCCGTCTGAAGAATAAGTGTGCTAATATCAAAAATCAAAAGGAAGGAGCGCGCCTTCTGGCAAAAAGGGCTTTATATATAGGATTTCTGCTTTTATTTTTTCTTTCGGCCTTGCCCCCTCATTCCTCTTCTTTAGGGGAAGAGAGGGCCTTTGTTTCCGGAGAAATCGCCAATCTGCGCACCGGTCCCGGAACGGAATATGATTTAATCTACACCTTAGAGTACGGGACCGAACTGGTGATAGACGATCAGGCAGAAGATACTGAGGCCAGGCTCTGGTACCATGTCTATGTGCCCTCTTTGGAGCTTTCCGGTTGGATCGCCTCCTGGCTTGTGACCGTGGAAGAGGTCCCCTCGGACCGGCCTTCAGGCAACACCGCTATCGTCAACAGCTTCTCCAATTTGCGCTCCGGCCCCTCTGCCGATTATGAGCTCATCGGGACCCTGGAAGAAGGAGTGCCCGTTAAGGTAGTGGGGTCGGCCTGGACAAATTTAGAGGAGCTCTGGTTTCAGGTGGAGACCCCAGCCGGAGACGCGGGCTGGATATATCAGAACCTCCTTGATCTTTCTCCCGAAGTGACGATTACTTCTACCGAGGCCGTGGGAAAGTTGGTGCGCGTCACCCAGCTTGCCCCTTTCAGGAAAGGCCCTGGCCTGGAGCACGAAGCCATAAGCAACCTTCCTTCAGGTTCAGGAGGAAAAGTAGTGGGCTTGGCCCAGGACTGGCGCAACGATGCCTGGCTTCAGGTAGAGCTTCTCGATGGGCATTTGGGCTGGGTGGTGAAAGCGCAAACCGAGTTTGTCAGTGAGTGGCCTCTGGCTACCGTAGAAGGGCTGGAATGGAAAGTTCAGGACGGCACTCTTTTTTTGGTTTTGCGGGGCAAAGGATACCTCACCGGCACCCCCACGCTCTTAGGGAACCCGGACCGCATCGTTCTCGACCTGCCCTACGCGCAATTTCCTCAGGGAGCGGCGCTTTACTCCATTAAGCAAGGAGATGTTCTCCGGGCCAGGATAATGGCGCTTGAAGGCAACAAGGTCAGGCTGTTCGTGGACTTGAAAAGGCCCCTCGATTACTTCAGGGAGAACGAGTTCCCGGGCCAGCTTACCTTGAAGGTGAAAGTTCAGGCTCCTCACATCGTGGTCCAGGGGGCAGAGCTCCCCCAGGAAGTCGGTTACCTCAAGCAGGGCACCAGCGTCTTTTTGCCCCTTAACCCGCTAAAGAGCTACCTCTATGCTCAAGTGCTGGTAGATCCCAACCTGAACTCTGCCTATTGGAAGTCCGGTAACTGCACCCTTTATTTCTTAAACGGAGATAGCCGGGTGCTTTTGGAGGAGCCCTCGGGAATTTCCCTTTTAAGGATGAGTCAGCCCGCGATAATTGCTAACGGCGAGGTCTTCGTGCCCATGGAGTCCGCCTATGACCTTTTGGGCCTTGTCCCCAGCTGGAATGCTGCGCGGGAGGTCGTTTATCTCGATCCTAAGATTACGGCCGTAATTTCTTCCGAGATCATTGGGCCCGATGGCAAGGTGACCTCCAAAGTCAGGGTGGAGAGCTCAGGACCTCTGATTTTTCAGAAAAAGCTCGATCAAGAAAGCAACCTCCTTTATCTGACTATCCCCAGAGCGTATTTTGCACCCCTGACTGTAACGTCAACCGGGATCCTTGTGGATGTTACCAGGACAGGGACTGGCGAAGCAGGGTCTGTAACCGTTACTTTAAACCTCGGCCGCTCCCAGACCTACAAGGTGGACGTCCCCCAGGACGGTTTCGGCCTGGAGGTGAGCGTGGAGCGCGCCGGAGGAGCAACCCCTAACCCTTCTGGAAGGCGAGTAGTAATAGACCCGGGGCACGGTCGGACCACTCCAGAGGGCTACTACGACGGGGGAGCGATTGGACCTTCAGATACCAAGGAAAGCGCGATTAACCTGGACATAGCCCTAAGACTGCGCTCTCTCCTTGAGGGCGCGGGCATCCAGGTGATAATGACGCGCACCGCGGAAAGGGATCCCTCAACGCCCGATCTTCCCGGGAGGGTGGCCATTGCTGAGGCCAGCGGAGCAGACCTCTGTTTATCCATTCACAACAATTCCACCACAGACCCCGCGATCGGAGGAACGGAGACCTATTACGCTTATTCCAAAAGCCTACCCCTGGCCAAGCTCATACAGGAGGAGCTGGTGAACGCCCTGGGAAGGAAAGATCGCGGCTACCGCATTCCCTCCTGGCGCATGGCCATGGTTCAGGACATCAAATCCACCCCCTCGGTGCTCACGGAGATTATGTTCATCTCCAACCCTGAGGAGGAAAGGCTGCTTCTGGACCCGGCAGTCAGGCAGAAAGCCGCTGAAGCGTTATTCCGTGCAATAATGCGTTACTTGAGCACTTTGTGAAAGGGAGAGCTCTTATGACAAACAATGCCCCGATCGGTATATTCGACTCTGGAGTGGGTGGACTCACGGTTGCCAGGGAAATCATTTCCCTGCTCCCGAAGGAACCCATCATATACGTGGGAGACGACGGCCGCTTTCCCTACGGACCTCGCCCTTCTGAGGAGATCAGAACTTTTGCCTGTCAGATCTCCGACTATCTCCACGCTCAAGGAGTAAAGATGATTGTTGTCGCCTGTAACACCGTTTCCTCGCAGGCCCTGGACCTTCTGGTCTCTTGCTATCCCATCCCCATCCTTGGCGTGATCGAGGACACCGCCTCCTTCACCGCTCCACTGAGCAAAAAAGGGAGAATAGGAGTACTGGCTACTCCCGGCACCGTCCACAGCAACGCTTATCCCAAAGCCTTTTCCAGAATTGACCCACAAATCAAAGTGGTGCAGGTAGCATCTCAGGCGCTCGTTAACTTGATTGAGAACGGTTCTGGCGCAGAATCTGGGATAAAAGAATTCGCTTCCAAGGTGATTTCTCCCTTTAAGGAGACGGGGGTGGATGTCCTGATTTTGGGATGCACGCACTACCCTTACCTGACCAGGCTGATGACCGAGCTCATCAGCGACCAGGCCTTAATCATTGATCCCGCGGTGGCCGTTTCCCTGAGGGTAAAAAAGGAACTGGAAGAAAGAGGGATGAAGGCTGAGGGGGAAAAGCCCGAGCGCACCTTTTACACCACCGGAGATCCCTCCCTTTTCCTGAAAGTAGGTCGCCAGATATATTCTGGCTTAAAAGAGGTCAGGGAATTAAAATTGTGAGGGAAGATGAAAAGGACCGATGGCAGAGATTTTTTACAATTAAGACCGCTGGAGATTAAAACCGGGGTTTCCAGGTTTGCTGAAGGGTCGGCGACCGTAATTCTGGGAAGCACTGTAGTCTTTATAACTGCAACAGTGGACCAAAAGGTGCCCCCCTTCCTCAGAGGAACAGGGCAGGGATGGATCACTGCAGAATATTCCATGCTCCCTCGCTCCACTCAGGAGCGCACATCGCGCGACCAGGGCCGTTCAGGAAGATCCCACGAAATCCAGCGCCTGATCGGGAGGGCGATGAGAGCCTGCGTGGATTTAAGAGAGTTAGGGGAAAGGACAATTATCCTGGACTGCGATGTTATGCAGGCCGACGGTGGGACAAGGACGGCAGCCATCACCGGTGGCTGGGTGGCGCTGGTGGAGGCGTTGCGCTGGCTCAAGAGCATGGGCCTCTTAAGCATCCTTCCCCTGGCCGAGCAAGTGGCCGCGGTGTCCGTGGGAATCGTCCACGACAAGCTCCTCCTCGACCTCACTTTTGAGGAAGACTCCTCCGCCCAGGTGGACCTGAATCTGGCGATGACCGACAAAGGGAAAATTGTCGAAGTCCAGGGCACGGGCGAGGGTAGGTCTTTTACCAGAGAGGAGCTTGAGCAATTGATTGAGATGGGGTGGATGGGAATTCAGGAGATCTTCAAGGTTCAGAAAAACGCCCTCAACCTCAGATGACCATTGTCTGTGCTACAGCCAATCTCCATAAGCTTAAGGAGATTAAATCCATACTTTCTGGCATTTCGCTTTCCATCCTTTCCCTTTACGATTTTCCCCGAATCTTTCTCCCTGCGGAGTGTGGCTCCACCTACGAAGAAAACGCCCTTTACAAGGCTCGCCAGGTCTTTCACTTCACAGGCCTTCCCTCCCTGGCGGATGACACCGGCCTTGAGGTGAAGGCTCTGGGCGGTCGCCCAGGGATTTTCTCCTCCCGCTACGCGGAAAACGACAGGGAAAGGCGAAGGAAGCTCCTGGAGGAGCTCAGGGAAATTCCATGGGAGCAGCGCCGGGCAAAATTTGTGTGCACTGTGGCTTTCGTGAACGGAGAGGGGGAGTATCTCTTTCGGGGTGAGGTACCGGGATTCATCTCCTTCAAGGAGAGGGGAGAGAACGGGTTCGGCTATGACCCCTTGTTTTTCCTCCCGGAAGTCGGGCGTACCTACGGGGAAATGAACGAGCAGGAGAAGAATGCGGTCTCCCACCGCTTTAAGGCCCTTTCGAAGTTTCGAGAATGGCTGGAAAAGCCCTGCGCGGGCTCTTGAACTGGGCTCTCTTTCATTCTATATTTTATGTTTACCGGGGCGTGGCTCAGCTTGGTTAGAGCGCTTGGTTTGGGACCAAGAGGTCGGAGGTTCAAATCCTCTCGCCCCGACCAGTATTGGGGGGTTACGCACGAAGGTCTCCAGGCAGGGTCACCTCCGCTAATTTAAAATGCCCACGCCCAGAGGAATTGGCGATTTGTCAGAGCTGAAGACGAACTTATTCCAGATTCCTCGATAAAGCCTGGTGAGTGTGTCGCGGCGAGCCCATTTACTCTTGAAAATATGAATAAGGGGAATTTTCCTTTTATAGCGGGGATAACAAAATGTACCAGCTGAAATTAAAAAAGCCCGAAGAAGTAGAAAGAAGGATCGTAGAATTCATCAGGGAGCAAGTTTTAAACTTCCAGCGGGAAGGGATCGTGTTAGGGTTAAGCGGGGGAGAGGATGAGCTCAAAAGGGGAATCGCTTACTACCGGGTAAAGCACAGGATGAGGATGGTGCTTTGGTATTACTACGGCGAGTTGAAGAATTATTTAATCCTGAGAAACTGCAATAAAACCGAAAAACTGACCGGATATTTTGTGAAATACGGGACAGCGCCGCGGACATCGAGCCACTCACTTCCTTATATAAAACTCAGATAATGGAGCTGGCGAGCTATTTGGGGGTTCCAGAAAAAATAATCCAGAAGGCTCCCTCTCCCGATTTATTGCCGGGCTTGACTGACGAGTTTGATCTGGGAATGGATTATAAAACGCTCGACCAGATTCTCTATGGATTGGAGGGGGGAGCAGGGGAAGAAGAGATAAAAAGAGAAGTGGTAGTGGGGGATGCGGAGATCGAATATGTGAAGGAGCTGATTGGCTATTCCCAGCACATGCGCAGCCTGCCGCCTTCTCCGAATCTAAGCAGCTTGCTCTAAATTGCGCATGCTGCTGAGCGTTTACTCGCTTTCTGCCAGGTTCAACTTTACGAGGAGCTCCCTGTCATTCAAGAGCTCCTGAGGGGAGGCCTCGGCAACAACTTTCTTATCCTCAGAAAGGAGATACACTCTTGTACAAAGCCTAGAGACCAATCTCAGGTCGTGAGTGGAGAGGAGAATGGTTTTGGAGGAGGGAAGCCTGGAAAGATAGGACGTGAGCTCGGAAGCGCTTCGAGGATCTAAATTATCCGTGGGCTCGTCCAGAAGGAGGATTTCCGGCTCCAGAATTAGAAGCGACGCCAGGATCACCTTTTTCTTTTCCCCTCCGCTCAGCTTGTAAGGATGACGATCCTTCAAGTGTTCGATATGGAAAAAACTCAGAATGGCACTTGCCCGATCTTTCGCTTCCTGACGATCCACCCTCAGCTGCTCCGGACCAAAGAGGATCTCCTGCCAGACAGTGGGGAAGAGGATCTGGGACTCAGGGTTTTGAAAGAGGATGGCTACCCGGCGGCGAAAGCTCTCCCGGAAAGCCTTTTCCTTTAACTTCTCCTCGGAAAGGACTTCCCCCGTATAAAGGACCTCCCCCTCCTGGGGGAAATAGAGACCGGCTAAGATCTTGAGCAGGGTGGATTTTCCCGAGCCGTTGGGACCGACCAACCCCAGGCGCTCGCCCTGGTTCAAAAACAGGGAAACTCCACAGACACCGGGGGTACCATCAGGATAATGAAATGTCATGTCCTTGAGCTCAAAAATCCGCATAACCCCTGGCCAGCATGGCTTCGTGAACCTCCTCCGTTAACTGGAGGGTTTTGATAAAGAGTGTGGAAAAAAGGTGAGCGACCACTTTCCTCCCCTCTTTGCCTTTAAGATTGATGGTCCGGGATTCAGCCCCTTCCCAGGACTCCTTTGCCACCTTGAAAAGAAGCACGATGAATCGCGTGCTCAACTCCAAAAGGGTGAGGATCAGGGAAGGGACTTTTAATTTCCTGAGGGCAAGAAGGACACCGTGCCATCCCAGGGAAAGGACAGGGAGGAGAGCGCAGGAGATAATCAAGGAGGAGCGAGAAGCGAGGAGGAGTACCTGCCAGATATCCTCACCCCAGAAAAGCGAGGGGAGAAACAGGAGGAAAGTGAAGAGCCCCAGGACTCCGGCCCGGGTAAGGAGTTTTTTCCACGGTACCCTTAATTGCAAAGAGAGTGACAAAACGACAGCAAGGGATGCCGCCAGGAAGGTCCAGCTATTTGCGAAACTGATAGCAAAAGCCAGGGCCAGAGAGAGCGGGACCTGCCAGGGAAAGCCGGCCCTGGCCTCAATGGAGCCCTGCCTGGTCAAAGCCAGTTCCCCTGAAGAAAGCGCCTGGCGGGTTTTCTTGATGAAGTTAGTGCTCACGCCGCGTAAGCACCTTTCCCAGGAGGAAGACCAGACCTCCTGTCAGAATGACCCCTAAAATCGCGCTCAGAATGTAGGCCAGGTAAGGATTCATACTCCCTGCGCTGTAGTCGGGGAGCGGCGCTTGATACGTGCTGGCGAGCTTTTCCATTCCCTGAGGGACGTATCCGATCTCCTGAGATAGGTCCTCCGGGCTCAACTCTCCCCAGGCATCCCCAGCCTGGAGTTTCTCGGGAAGGTAAATCCCGATAGGCGTCAGGATCGCCAGCACCAGTATTGCGAGGAGAAAGGGTTTGAAATTCTTCATATTTTTCACTCTTTCTTCGCCAGAGCAATTAATGAAGCGTCATATCTTTGAATAAAGAATAGAGCCAGGACGGTGACCACTGCCTCCACCCAGCCGAAAACAAGCAAGTGCTCCAGGCCCATGGCTGGAATGGACACCGAGAGGGGGTAGGGAGCATAGAGCGCTTTACCCTCCGCAGTATGATAAAGGAGGGGTTGGACCCCCAGAAGGAAAGCCGTGGCCAGAGCGGCCAAATTTAGCGAAATATAGGCGGAGATCCCACCAGCAATAGGGACCCAATAAGAGCGGGAGAAACTCCTTCCGGCAAGGAGGCGGAAGAGGGCCCAGGTGAAAAAGGGGATAATGACTGCCATGGTGAAGCAGTTGGCCCCCAATGCCGTAATTCCTCCATCTCCGAAGACCAGGGCCTGGATTAAAAGAACAAGGCTCGTGGCTAAAGTGGCTGCCCATGGTCCTAAAAGGATGGTTACCAGAGAGGCGCCCACGGCGTGCCCTGTTGTTCCGCCGGGGATGGGGACATTGAACATCATGATGATAAAAATGAATGCTGTTCCGAAAGCCAGAAGAGGAACCATTTTGCTCTTCAAAGTTTTTCTGAGGCGGCTGAGGCTTAAAGCCCAGAATGGAGCGCTGGCCCCATACATCACGAGATAAGTGCTCGGCCCCAGATAACCATCGGGTATGTGCATTCTGCCCTCCAGTATTATTATTTTTAAAAAAATAACACTGTAATAAAGGGGAGTCAAGGGAAAAAGGAAAATTTTTTCAGCTCCTTTAACTTGGACACCAGCTTTAAATTCATTTTGAAAGAGATTATTAAAAAGTCTCCCAGACCACTTGACAAGAGTTGCTTTTTTTTTACGCTTTCCCTGGAGGTAAAAATAGAAATGGACAAGCGGCTTCAAAAAGTGATCTTGGCTGTAATAATAGGCTTAGGGATTTTTTCTTTTGCCGCTCCTTGTTTAGCTTACAAGTATGCAGGAGGAGACGTGTCCACGACTGAATCAAACCAAGTGGGTGGAGCCCAAGCCTACATTGGCACTGGCAGATACCCAGTAGTCTATGGGAGTTCGTTCTCGTGCCCCATGGGCATGGCTTGGTAGGAGTGATAACTATCTCAAATACATGCAGGTAGGATGGCTCAAGTACCCTTCGGCTTTTAAGGCGAATAATGTTCCAAACCCCAATTTGCCTCATTATTTTTTTCAATATTGCTGTGGTGGAAATTGGTATACCACTGTCAACCAAAACAGCCCCGCCGAACTAAGCTCCCATACTTACCAACTCTTCCTCGAGGGGGACTACCAATATGGTACCTGGAAAGTTACTTGGGACGGGAATTTGATCGACTCGCTTCCTACTTCACGACTCAACTGGAAGATTCCTACTTACATAGGCTACATGGGGGAAATCTACGATGACAATGCTCAATGCCCTGGTTCAACTGCTAATAAAGTGCAATTTTCAAATGTTTTCTATTACTCGAGGAGCACTGGGAGTTGGAAACAACCATCCTTGAATACGTGGTGGAGCCAATCTCCTTGCACTTTAGACAACTCCTCCTGGTCGAACTACGGATACTTTCGCATTTGGGATAATAGGTACTGAAGGAGGTGAAAAGGATGAAATTGAAAATCGGGATTATGGGGGCAACTGTTTTTCTTTTGCTGCTTTCCTTCAGTTACACCCCCACTCAAGCCTATCCTCCTCCACTAACTTTGGAGATATTAAAAAATAATTTAGGCTGGCAGGTCAGCGAGCCAACGAGTCCACCTTTGATAGACTCACAGAAGGCTATGGAGATTGCCCAAGAATATAATACTGGAGGAGCCAAGGAGATCCGCCTCCTTTCTGTTTTAATCACGAGGCCCTTAAGTTGGTTTAATCCCCAAGCCTCGGCAGCGGATCCTTCTTTAAAAGACGAGTTAGTTACTAGGCCGGTTTGGATAATCTCCTATGAGGGGTTGAAGATAAGACCTATTGGCGCAGGAGGTCCTCGGGCTCGAGAAGAGGAGATGGCTGCCCTTCCAGATCACTATGAAGGTAACTTAATCATCGACGCCACAACGGGAGAACCATTAGAGTGGTTTACCTTTAGGTGAGAAGAAACAGGCCTTTTTAAAGCTGGCTTGCCTAAATGTCCAACGCTGGGCTTCCCCCAGCGTCCTATGTTGAATATCTTCTTTCATCAATGCTCTGATTCCGTTCTCTTGTGACTCTTGGCAAAGATTCAATTTGGGTTAAGTAGTAAAATCTTTTAGAAGGATTTTTAAGAGCGCTAAGAGAATAGGAGGTGATGACTATGGCTTTTAAGGTAGTTTTTGTTGCTCATGCTCCCGATGCCGAGCCAGAGAGGCACAAGTGCCTGATTGAGACCCCCAAGTATAAACTCTTTGTGCAAGTAGTTCGCAATCAATCCCAAGCAGTGGAAGCTTGCCAAAGACTGGTAAAGGAGGAAGGAATCAGTGCTATTCTCCTTTGTCCGGGGTTTAGCCATAAGGATATTGCGGAGCTGGTAGAGGCTGTAGGGGGAAATGTGGGGATTTTCGTAGCCAGAGGCGACTCTTTGAGCAACAGAGCAGTAGCCCAGGTTATGGAAAAAGAGGGCTGGTTCTCAAAAAAAGGCGAAAAATAAGATAAATAAGAAGAAATCTGGTAAAGAAATTATGAAAACCCCTTTGCCCGAAAGTGGTTGGCCCTCAAAGGGGCTTTGTTCCTTTAAAGAAGATTATTTCCACCAAATAGAAATTTTGAGCAAAAAGGGAATTTTAACCCTTCTTCCTCGTTCCAGAAGTCTGGGAGTGATAGGATTTGATGGCCAAGAGTATCCTCTTTCTCCCCCAGAAGAGTTAGGGAAATTGTATGTTTGCAATAAAAAACTGATCGATTGGAAGATGAAGCAGGGGTTTACTCAGCTTCTTTTGACTCCCATGGCAATGTCTACACCTCAGATTCTCGGTTTTGTCAGGGATGCTATTTGGGAACACGCTCAAGAGGGGAAGATCTTTCGGAGGAAGCAGAGTTTGTCTGATCCTGAGGTATTAGCTCGGGTAAATAAAGAAAAGCCTGTCTGGATTTGGAAAAGGTTACAACAAACTCTGGATACTTCCCAACTTATCTATTTTCCCCGGGCCTATTCTCCTTCGAACCATCAAGGATTGAATAAAGAGGAGGTAATAAGAGATAGAAATTTTTGCGCTTTTCCTGGCTGGAGCGTGGGATTAATTGAACCCTTTCCTAAGGTAGCAGGGAAAAGCAAGGCAAAGGCGATTGGAGGAAGAAAATCCCTGGAGGAATATTGTGCTCCCCGCGATTATCTTCAAACCTTGAACAAACCCGAATATCAAGGAGAGACCGGATGGACGCCAGAAGATTTTCTCATTCACTTTCTGATTTTCCTGGATGTTTTTAACCTGGTAAGTCATGACCGAAATGAGGGAAACGCCCTCTGGCTGCTTGGTGTATATCTGCCTGAGCTATTGCCAAAGGCAGAGCTCGTTCCCGTGGGCTACTGGGATGGTAATACGGGGAAATTGTGCCTGTCTGCACATCGCACAGGGAACAGGCTTCAAGGCTGGGTAGGGCGAACTATAGTGAGACTGGGCACTTAAATTTAACCCTTATCGCAAAGCGCCCCAAAAGAGTCGAGGCTCTTATCAGAAACAATCAATCCATGCTGTTTGCTTTCAAAGGATAAAATGCAACCAAGGCTTTTGTTGAAATTTGAAAAGCTTCAAGTATGCCACATTAGAAGGAGGGTCAATCGTTTCCTGGTGGAGGTGGAGAAGGGAGGGGAAATCCTCCTGGCGCACCTGGCAAACTCAGGGAGATTAGAGCAATTTTTGAAACCCCTGACCCTCTGCCTTTGCCTTCCTCAAGAAAGACCCGCAAAAAGCCAGCTAAGGCTTATTGCTTCCGGAGAGGGCGAATACTGGAGCATCCTTGATACGCGAACCCACATGCTATCTTTCGAGAAAGCTCTGGGATCGGAACTTATCCCCTGGTTAAAAGGATGGAAGCTGAAGGGTAGAAACGTCAGGCTAATGGACTCCCTGATCGACTACCTGCTTAAGAAAAGCGATCAGGAACTATTTTTAGAAATCAAAGGAGCAGTTATGCTCAAGGGAGACCTCGCTTTGTATCCCGATGCCCCCTCCCTTCGAGGAAAAAAGCATATCCAGGCGCTTATGGATCATGCGCGAAAGGGTGGAGGAAGCGCCCTTCTTTTTATCTCCTCTTTGCCTAAAGTCAGGGCTTTTTCTCCGAACGAGGAAACAGACCCCAGGATCGCGTTACTTCTCCGCCAGGCTCAAAATGAAGGCGTGATCATCCGGGCTATAAACCTGGTTCTGGATTCCAGGAATTGGGAAGTACTGCTTTTAGACCAAGACCTCCCCGTTTTCCTTGGAAGCTGAGATGGGGTACTGGTTAGAAAAGGAAATTATTTCCTCCCGTTTTCTGTTAAAACTCATAAACTCGCCTGGAAGGAATTTGCTTTGAAAGGAAAAAACTCGAAAGGGATTAAATTCCTGGTTTTTGCCCTGGCCTGTGTCATGCTTCTCGCCTTGCCTCAGGCCGCCTTTGCTCATCAGCCTAATCTGGTCGAGAATGCAAGAATTGAGATTCAGGACCCCGAGATCTCCCGGGCGTTTTATGGAACCCTGGAGGATACGCCGCACAATTATCTGATAAATTCCCCTACCACCTTTAATCTCTATTTGAACCTCCTTGCACCCAGACTGCCCAATGCAGAAAAAGACTTTACCCTTACTATTTCGCAAGTAGTTGGAACTGAGGAGTTTGTCCTGAAAGAGATTAAAACTGCGGATTACCCTTGGAAAGAATACTACGAGGAGTTCGCGGGAGATAATTATTACATGGGCCCAGAATGGGAAGCCAGGGTGGGTCCAGGAATATATTTGATTACCATCTCTTCTTTCAATCCCCATGCCAAATATGTGCTTGCCGTGGGAAAGACGGAGTCCTTCCCGGTCTGGGAGATGTTGCGAACTCTGGGAGTCCTTCCAGCCATTAAAATGAGCTTCTTCGAAGGGTCATTTTTCGACGTCTTCAATGGGATCATTGGGAAATTCCTCCTGGGATTTGTGATCCTGATCCTTGTTATCCTGGGACTCGTTATCTTTCTCATCGTAAGAAACTCGAAGAGGAAAAGGCGGTTTTCCCACCCCTAAGAAGCGCCTTACTTCTCATTGTAAAACTTCTCACGCACGAAAAGCGTGGAATGGATCCCTGCCCGCCGTATTTAAGTCGATGGGCATACCCTGCCTAAAGGACTGAAAAGCAAAAATCAGGCTGTTCCAGTGAAAATTGCGCCTTATTTCCCCAGGATGGTCAATCAGAGAAAAAACAAAAGTTTAGTTTATATCCCCCAGGTAAACCGGACCATTGTATTCATCAAGGCGAGGAAGAATTTCCGCGAGAATTTTGGGATAAATGCGCACTTCGACTAAGCTAGAAAGCGGCACCCATTCTAATCCCACCTGCCTTGAATCCGGCTCCAGCGGGCCTTCCAGATCAGACCGGGGCAGCAACTTTGCTTTGAACATCAACTCTATTTGATGGACCTCCTCCTCTTCCTCGGCGAATTCGTGATGACTGGATACATACTCTCGCACGAGGATGAGATCTCCAATTTCCAATTCCGCTCCTTTTCCCAATTCCTCTTTGCATTCCCGTTGTAATGCCTCATGAGAATTCTCTCCAGCTTCCTGGCCTCCGCCAGGAAGGATGTAATAGGTACCGTGGCCATCCACGTTTTTAATCAGTAAAATGCGCCCGTCCTCAATAATTACGGCTTTTATAGCGTTTCTCAGATAACACATAGTAATATCCTCCAGTTAGGCAATTTTTTATTCTTACTCTCGACCCTCAAAAAGCTTAAGAAACCCGACACAAGCTTTGAGGCCAGAGGCGCTGCCTCTTTATTTGGGCGGTATCTGGTCTTCTGGAAAGCCGGAGTAGAAATAGCGAAAATCGCAAAAATCATGTCCCTCCATAATCATGCGCTCGCGCTCCAATTTAATTTGGGAGTTAAAGCCCTCAATCAGCGGAAAATCCCTCATGCAGGAGAGGATTACTCCCAATTTTTTAAGTCCCAAGGACTCATAAAGTTCGGCATAAAGGCAGCGGTGAACGAGGTAGGCGTACTCCTGATCTGTATTCTTTATCACCTCGATTTCCACGGCACCCCCTTTTCTCCAGGCATCCTGAGCCTTTTTGAAATGCTCCAGGGAATTCCCGCCCATTTTTTCTTTGAGCTCTTCACCCTGGGCTTTTGCGATTTTTTCAATTGTCTTCTGTAGGATATCCAGCACCGCCTCTTCCGGGAATCGTTTACACAGTGCTTCAATTATAGGACCCAGGATGCGCGCTTCAATTTCCCGCCTTAAAAGGACCGGAACCTGGTCTAATGTTAGAGAACCCTCTTCTCCGTAACCCATATTTGCTCCTTATTTAAGAATGAATAACCCAGTATAAATAGGACACAAACGGTTTTCGCGAATTAGCATTAACATCCAGGCACATAACTCCAATCGAAGACCTGATTTTCCTGGGTCTTTTCTGCTAATATATTAAGGCAGGTCTGGGCCCATAGCTCAAGAGGACAGAGCATCGGACTTCTAATCCGATGGTTGGGAGTTCGAAAGGAGTTGGCTTGTAATGCGACCTGCAGGCACCAAAAGGGAGGGTCCTTTTCAAACCTCCGTTGGCTCTCTAATTTCCCTCTTTCTCAGGTACTGCGACTTGAAAGGCCTTTCCCCGCGCACCGTGGATATTTACCGGGAGAAGCTGGGGAAATTCCTTGCCTTCTTGGATGGTAAGGAGCTTAAAGAATTTGACCCCTTTTCCTACATTTCCTGGCTGAAGCCTTCAAACAGTCCGGAGAGCATAAACATTCACCTCCGGCACCTAAAAGTTTTCTTCAGGTGGGCAAAGTCCCAGGGTTTCCTGAAGTCCAATCCCTTAGAAGGCATTCCTTACCTAAAAGTTCCCAGAAAGCTCCTTCCCACCCTGACCCCCACAGCACTTCAGGATCTTTTGAACACCGCTAAGAAATTACAGAGGAACTCGCAGCGAAACCAGGCCATTCTGCTCCTTCTAATTGACGTTGCCCTGAGGCCCGGAGAGCTCTTGAGCCTGACCTTGAAGGACTTTCAGGGAGATTACATCAGGGTGCGCGGTAAGACCGGGGAAAGATTTCTCCCCATATCTCAGGTAACCAAGAGGGCAATCCATTCCTATTTAAGGAAGAGAAAGGCTCCTCCCTTAGAAGAAGCGCTCTTCACCACCTCAGACGGAAGGCCTTTAACTTACTGCGCCCTGCGCTCCATCCTGCGCCTCCTCAAAGAGAGAAGCCAGGTGGGCAGGCTTTACCCTTACCTTTTCCGGCACACCTCGGCTACTTCCTACCTCCAGAACGGTGCCGATTTGGAGACCGTGAGGCGCCTTTTGGGCCATACCTCCTACGCCGTCACCCAGAGGTATTTGAGCTTGACCCAGAACGACCTGGCCCGAGCACAGAGGAAAGCGAGCCCGGTGAACGGGCTGAGGTAGGAAGGAAAAAAGCCAAAAAGGGCAAGTTGGTATTAAACAAGGTATGAAAACGTAGCTTGTCCCTTCTGTATTAAGGCTGTTGTCCCTTTCCTTTCTGATGAGCGCGCTTCTTGCATATAAAGAGCCAACCTCCCAGCCCTAAAACCCCTGAAGCTTCGGTTACGGTTGCAGAGCCAAACACTAAGAGCAGGTTAGGTTCTTTTTAGCTCGGGGTTTTAGGTTGAATCGAGTTAACCAGTGTTTTTCCTGCGCCTGTAGACATAAATACCCACCAGAGCAATAAACGTTAAGATCAAAATAACTCCGATGCCAACCAAGGAATAAACCCAACTTCTCGCTTCCCTCTCCTTCTCGGTTTTTTTCTCCTCCAGGAGCTGTTGGAGCTTCTGATAGTAGAATTGCGACTTTTGCAAATCTAAGCGGGCAAGATAATAGCTCGATAAATTAGCCAGCTTGAAGAAATTTTCCTGAAAGTCCTGGTTTTCCCTGGCTAAATTTGTGGATTGTGCAATTTCCTTTAACCCCTGATTCAGGCCTTGGTAAAGCTCTGCGTCTAAAGTGAGCGGGTGGTTTTGGAGGGTTTCCTTCAAAAAATCCATCCAGGCGGAAGACATCGCCTTTAGATCCTGGCCATAAATTTCCAGAAGCTTTTCGTTTAAACTGGAAGGTTGATTGTCCTCGAGGAGCGAGTGGAGCTTTAGCAACTTATCAGGCCCAAACCTCTCCTCGAGCCAGGCAATGAAAGATAAAAAAAGATCATTCGCCCGAAAATCATTCGGGTTAGCGAGGATTTCTTCAAGGGAGGGCAATTGCAATGGCTGCAATTTCAGGTATAAGAGCGCACCGGTGTGGGGATCCTGGCCTCGATAACATTGCCTGAGGACCGTAAAATACGATGACCCTATCATTTCGCTACCAGGGCCAATAATTTGTTGAAACAAAGCTGACTCTGGGAAGTTAAAGAGAAAAATTCCTTCAGCGTAGAAGTTGTAAAGGGAACCCTTGGGAGGATTCTTCATCCCCTGAGCGAAACTGGTCACGATGTAGCATTCTACAGGTGTAGGAGTGAAGGTCAGAGCACCTAACCGCTGGAGCGCAAACTGGATGAATTTTTCTGATTCCGAAGCATATTCCTGAATTTCCGGCCCAAGATGCTCATCTTGATAATAAAAGAGGAAATAATTTGAGTGATATACTGACCATTCCGCACCTAAAGCGGATAAGGGACCCAATCCGAGGAAAAGAACAAGCAAAAAGGTAATCAGGACACCCGCTAAAACCCCTGCTCCTTTCCTAATAAAACAACATCCAGCCATGATTAGCCTTTTGCCCCCATTGCTGATTATAACAAATCTGCGGCTATTTTACTCTGACACAATTTTGAATGCGCAACAGGCACCACCGCCACTGATTCAGTATTGTAAAAAGGGCCAGGCTGGTTTTTAGGAAATTGCCTGCAGAAGTTGGGCTTGTTGTAATGGGCCGAAACTCTGGGTAACATCTCCTTGACCTGCCGCCTCGTGGGCACTTGTTACCTCTCCTTGATAGTATTAAGACTTCCATACTCCTGGGCATCCAGTGTTTTTAAAGTTTTCGTTTTGATTAAGACGAACTTAATGGAAAACTATCCCGGGTTTTAGCGGAAGTTGTCGCGAAGACCATCCTGGGATCTAAGGCGTCACGCAGGCCATCTCCCAACCAGCTTACGGAGAGAATTAAAAGGATCAGAGTTATCCCGGGGTAGAAAAATTGGAAGGGCCCATATCCAGGTGCGAAGAGAGGGTTGACCTCCCTCATCATGATATTTCCCAAAGAGGGCTGAGGCTCCTGGATCCCCATCCCCATCCAGCTTAGAGTAGCTTCCGCCAAAAGGTTCTGGAAAATAAGAATGGCGAAAGAGGGCAAAATAATGTGGATAGAATTAAGGAGGAGGTGGCGGAACATGATTCCCCAGGTTGTCGCCCCCACCGATCGCGCTGCTTCTACATATTCTGAGTTCCTGAGCAAAAGTACCTCTCCCCTCACCAGACGGGCGGTGTTCATCCAACCGAAGAGGGAGAAAACTAAAATCAATGGCCACAAGCCCCAGCCAATAATGCGGAAGAGAAGCCATCCAAATACCATGTAAATAATGAGCCAGGGAATGGAAAGCATATAATCCACAAAGCGCATCAGGAGATAATCCCACCATCCTCCATAAACGCCCGAGACCAGTCCCACAAAAGTCCCAAAGAGGGTGGAGAAGAAAGCAGAGGTAAAGGCCACCTCTACGGAGAACTGACCGCCTAAGAGGAGGCGAGCCAATAAATCCCGCCCTTGATCATCTGTTCCTAACCAGTGCTGGGAGGAAGGGAAAGCGTAGCGATTCAAAACATTGATGGTATAAGGGTCACAACCCGTGATCCAGCAGTATAGTAGTTCCCCCAGAAAAAAGGCCAGAACCAAAAACAGCAAACAGGCTAAACCCAAAAGGGCTAGTCTGCTCCTGCGAAAGCGCCTCCAGAAAATTGACCAGAGAAGGTAAGAAGGCATACTATTTGACTCCTACAGCTCTTTGCTCTCTTATACGAGGGTCCAGCCACCAATAGAAAGTATCCGCAAGAAGATTGCAGAACACGGTGAGCCCCAAAAAGAAGAAAACCACCATTTGGAGGACGGATACATCGGTAGGGTAAAAAAAGGATTCATAAAAGAGTCGGCATAAACCAGGGTAGGTAAAAACGGTCTCCACGACGATAGCCCAAGTAAAAACCCAAGGGATAGAGACGGCTACAGTAGTGACAAGAGGAATGAGAGCATTGCGCAGCGCATGTCTCCAGATTATCCTCCTCTCCGAGACCCCCTTGGCCAGGGCTGTGCGGATAAAATCAGAGCGTATCACTTCCAGAAAGGAAGAGCGCATGTAGCGGGTCCATGTGGCCACAAAAGTTACACTCAGGACCAAAACAGGTAAGACAAGGTGCCAGAGGCGATCCCAGAAGCTACCAGCAAATGGTTTCCCGAAAGAGATGATGTCTCCAGCAGGGAATAAATGGAAGTTGAAGAGCCTGTAAGGAACTAGACAGAAAATTATGATGGCCAGAATGGCCAACCAATAGGGAGGAATGGAGAGCCCAAGAGAGGATAGGATCATAGAAATTCTATCAAAGCGGGAACTCTGCCAGCGCGCAGATTTAACGCCTACGAGAACTGAAACAATCAAGGCAAGAAAAATAGAGGGGATAATCATAAGAAGAGAGTTGGGTAAAAAGGTTAAAAACAGTTCAAGAGCCGAGTGATTGGGATGCCGCAAAGACCATCCAAATTCACCCTGAAACAATGCTTTCAGCCAGTACAAATATTGGATCAACATGGGGCGGGGTTTACCCTGTTGGTCAATCAACCCTAACCTCACAGACTCCTGGAAGACGTTTTCTGAGGTGATATTTGGCTTTCCTAAAAGTAGATACTTGGCTGGGGGTATTCCCATGGCGCTCTCTAAAAGAAAGATGGTGAGAGTGATTAAAATTAGGATCGGGAGAAAAAAAAGAAGCCGCTTAAGGAAGAATTTGCAGTATTCCATTCTTCATCTTCCTTCAAAATTCTCCTCGAGATACTGGGGAAAAGAAAAGTGGGCTGTCGTGCAGTGGCAATCTGCAACAACCACTTAGGCTTGGTCGAGAACATTGTCGATAACTAACAGCATTCTCCAGTAAAACCATCGCAGGACCGCAGGTGACTGCATTCCTTTTCTTTGAAGGAGAAATTATATGTTGATGCCTTCATCTCTTGTCACCTCACCGTTTACAATTTAGCTTATCGCTATTGTCGTGTAAAACGAAAAGGGGACAGGCTGGTTTTTGGAGAAAGGAGCAAGTGAAAAAGTAGCCTGTCCCCTTTTAAATTAAGGCTGTTGACCATTTTCTTTCTGACCAGCGCGCCTCTTTTTCAAAAAGAGCCAGCCTCCCAGACCTAAAACCCCAGCAACCCCACATCCGATCAGCGCCCATCCCCACCAGGGGAAGACCTTTCCTTCCAGAGAGCGCACCAGTTCTGGAGGTACCTTTCCTTTGAGCTCCTCCAATTGCTGATCCACCCAGGGGAGATAGGAGGTGTTTCCTAAGGCCACAAGGCTTTGCCTGAGCTTAAAGAAGTAGCGGTAAGCGTCTTCGCTTTTCCCAAGGCGGGCGCTGTTCTGGGCCAGTTGTGTCAAATTGATTGCCTCAGTGGCTATTTCTGAGAATTTCTCAAAATCCT